>Ga0255766_10000714_pt1 | contig 30580 bp, 29 predicted proteins | sample 071ome_23_FD_179966 | JGI IMG/M metagenome (GOLD analysis project Ga0255766, IMG submission 179966) | Coastal salt marsh microbial communities from the Groves Creek Marsh, Skidaway Island, Georgia - 071403BT metaG (version 2) | ecosystem: Environmental > Aquatic > Marine > Intertidal zone >...
TCCTGAGGGCACCCATTCAGAAGGAGCAGTGACTCAACATTTTGGCTCCTCGCCAAAAAGATCACCTAGAGTAACAATAGAGGATGTTTTTCACCAAGTAAGAACTGGTTCAGCTAGTTTTGGCGTTGTGCCAGTAGAAAATTCCTCTGAAGGCGTTGTGAATGCAACTTTAAATTCTTTAGCAGATGAAGACATTAAAATTTGTGGTGAAACTTATCTTCCTATTCATCATCAATTAGCTTCTGCTAGAAAATTTAAACTAGCTGATGCTCAAATTGTTGCATCTCATCCCCAAGCTCTTGGTCAATGCAGCAAGTGGCTGGATTCAAATCTGCCCAATGCAAAAAGGGAAGCAACATCAAGTACAGCAGAAGCTGCCAAACTTTCAAAGGTGCATTCAAAAGCTTTATGCATAGTAAGTTCGCTAGCTATTAAAAAATATAAGCTACATCATTACCAAAAGAATATTGAAGATTTTTCAGGCAATAACACAAGATTTTTAGTAATTGGCAATATTGAAATAGAGCAAACCAAAAACGATAAAACTTCTTTTTTAATTCAAACAGACAATCAGCCAGGGGCTTTAATTAAAATTCTTGAGCCCTTTAACAAAAGAAAAATTAATTTAGAGAGGATTGAGACACGCCCATCGAGAGAATCATCGAATGCGCATAATTTTTTTATAGATAGTGGTGGTCATTATAAGGACACAAAGCTTAAGCAAATTATTAGCGATCTTACAAAATTGGGAGCTTCTGTTCGTATTCTTGGTTCATATCCTTCAGATTCATGAGCTCCGAAATTCTTACAAACCTTAACCCTGGAGTAGCAGATCTCCACCCATATGAGCCTGGTCGCTCAATTGATGAGGTCATTGCAGAATTTGGCCTTGAGGATGTGGTCAAATTAGCAAGTAATGAAAATCCGCTTGGAGCTTCCCCCAAAGCTATCTCTATTATCGAAGAACTTAAAAGTGATTTGCATTTATACCCAGATGGAAATGGTACAAAGCTTAAGTCAGAGATTGCCAGTCATGAAAAGGTTCTGCCCGCTAATATTATTATAGGCAATGGCTCCAATGAGATTTTAGAATTAGTTGCGCGAGCTTTTTTGAATCCTAACACCACATCTGTTGCTTCTAAGCATGCATTTGCAGTGTATAAAATAGTTACTCAATCTGCTGGAGCATCACTTATAGAGGTTCCAACATATAACTGGGGCCATGATTTAAAATTATTTCATGAATATGTTGATAGCAGCACCAGGGTCATTTTCATTGCTAATCCAAATAATCCAACGGGTACTTACAATAGTCATGAAGAAGTTCAGTCTTTGCTTGAAAGAGTTCCTTCTTCGGTTTTGGTAGTATTAGATTGCGCATATTTTGAATACGTAACGAAAGAAGACTATGTAAAACCAATTGATCTTCTCAATCGTTTTGATAATTTATTGATCACAAAATCATTTTCTAAAATTCACGGCCTAGCTAGCATTCGAGTTGGGTATGGCATTGGTCATGCTTTATTAATTGAGGCTCTCAATCGAATCAGGCAACCTTTTAATGTAAATGCTTTAGCTCAGTTAATGGCTTGTGAGGCACTCAATGATCATGAGCATACCAAACAAAGCATAGATCTGAATTCCCAACAATATGATTTTCTTTTTGATAAATTAACCAAACTTGGGCTTGAATGCATCCCATCAGTTGGGAACTTCATTACCTTTAAAGGAAACTTTAATGGCAAAGAAATGTTCACCAACTTGATGAAAAAAGGAGTGATTGTAAGACCAGTTGATTTGTATGACATGCAAGATTTTATAAGAGTTACGATTGGGACGGCGGATGAAAATATAAAATTTATTAGCGCATTAGAAGAGCTTTTATGAAAATTATTATTGTCGGTCTGGGTTTGATCGGAGGATCAATCGCTAAAACTTTATCCACTTCTTCAAGTTATCAAATCTTAGCTTTAGATTCTAATAAAAATAGCATCAACAATGCACTAGACAACCAATCAATTCATGGCTCACTGTCTTCTCTTGATGATCTGCGAGCTGATGAGTATGAAGATTCATTGGTAATTATTGCAACTCCTCCGGCTGTCACTGCTGATGTCCTAAGATCTTTAAATTTTTTATTTAATTCTTCCATCACGATTACCGACACAACAAGCACCAAAAGTTTTTTAAATAATATTTTGCAAGAATTTAATTTTCCTACCAATGTTATCTTCTCTCATCCCGTGGCAGGCTCCCATCTTTCAGGTGAAAACAACTCAACTCCAGGGCTGTTTAATGGAAAATCTACTATCCTATCTCATCATACCTCTGTGCTGCCTATGCATATAGATCGAGTTGCAAATTTATGGGGCGCTCTTGGGTCAAAAATCACAGTGCTGGATTCTGACTTGCATGATCAGATATTTGCATATTCCAGTCATCTTCCTCATGTTGTTGCCTACGCATTATTGAGTACTCTTAAAGAGTTCGATGAAGATGATCTATCAGTTTTTTCAGGTGGAGGTCTTGGAGAATTTTTAAGACTGGTATCATCTTCTCCAGAAATGTGGACAGATATTTTTTTAACAAATCAAAAGAATATTTCCATAGCAATAGATGGGCTTATAAGAAACTTAGTTACTTTCAAGGATAAGATTGAAGGCAATCCTGAGTCTCTCCAAGCCCTATTAAATGAGTTAAAAGATTACAAGGAATCAAACTATTGAATCTAACTACGCCAATTAATTGTCAGGTTAAGGGAACGGTTCAATGTCCTGGAGATAAATCTATCTCGCAGAGAGTTCTGATGATTGGAGCTTTTATGAATCAAGACATGAAAGTTGATGGTTTCTTGCATGGTGAAGACCCAATCTCAACCATGAACGCTCTTAATCAAATTGGAGCTAACATCACCGTTAATGATAATGGCTCAGTTCAAATACCAAAAAGAGACTTTATTTTTTGCAATTGCGATGAGCCTCTCGATCTTGGTAATTCAGGCACTGGTTTGCGACTCATGCTGGGTTTTACCTCTGGCCTAGGGTTAAATCTTTCTTTTTGTGGGGATGAGTCGCTGTCCTCTCGACCGATGGATAGAGTGCTTAATCCTTTAACTGAAATGGGCGCTGATATTAACTCATCAAATGGCAAGCTACCCATTAAAATATCATCATCATCAAAGCTTACAAAGGAGTATTCATATGAGCTGCCGGTTGCAAGCGCTCAAGTTAAATCAAGCATCTTATTAGCTGGCCTCGCTTCTGGTTCTGTAGTTGAAATTATTGAACCCGTTCAAACAAGAGACCATACAGAAAGAATGTTAAAAAACTTTGGAGCAAATATAGAGATTGCTAAAAAAGATGGAAAAAATATTATTCGACTTGGGTCATCAAATCACTTGAGTGCTAAAAACTATACAGTGGTAGGAGATATTTCTTCAGCTGCTTTTTTAATAGTTGCTGCTTTGATAAGTAATTCGCCAGGGCTTGAAATTACAAATGTTGGAATGAACCCTTCAAGAACTGGGGTATTAAGAGCTTTGGAAAAAATGGGTGCAAATATTGAGATTAAAAATCAAAGATTAGAGTCAGGAGAGCCTTGTGCCGACTTAGAAGTTAAACAATCAAGATTAAAAGGAGTAGACCTTTCTGGAGAAATTATTCCAAATATTATCGACGAAATACCCATCATCTCCATTGCAGCTGCTTTTGCAGATGGAAAAACTATCATTCGCGATGCCTCAGAATTAAGAGTTAAGGAATCTGATAGACTAAAAGCTGTTTCAGATGGTTTTGAAACTCTTGGAGTTAAGCATCAAAATTTTGAAGATGGTATGACCATAATGGGAAATCCACATACACTTCAACCAGAAGAACCAATTTTTATTGAATCTCATGGAGATCATAGAATTGCCATGAGTTTTTTAATTGCTGGTCTCAGATGCTCACAATCGATAACCGTGAAGGATTGTAAAAATATTTTTACCTCATTTCCTAATTTTATAGAGCTCATTTCTTCTATAGGATATAAGCTTGAAAAATAATAATATTATTACTATTGATGGTCCATCTGCATCTGGAAAGGGATCCCTTGCAAAAGCATTGGCCAAAGAGCTAGATTTTATTTTGCTTGATAGCGGCTTACTTTATCGAGCTTATTCTTATTGTTTTGAGCAAACCCAAACTCACTCAGCTGCCAAGGATCTATTTTCAGATTTAAGGGTAGAAAGCGTTAATCACGAAATGCATGTTTTTGAGAATAATCAAGATATTACTTCAATTCTTAGGCATGAAAATATAGCTAAATCTGCGTCTCAATTAAGTAGTTTGCAAGAAACAAGAGACAATTTAATGAGCTTTCAAAGAGACTTGGCTAGTGACCATGGATTGGTTGCAGATGGCAGAGATATGGGAACAGTTGTATTTCCTGATGCTGGAACAAAAATTTTTTTAGTTGCTGATACTGAAGTAAGAGCGCAGAGGCGCTTTTATGAGTTGCAGAATGCTGGTCAAGGCGTTAATATGCGCGATCTAATTGAAGATATTAGATTGCGAGACGAGGCAGATAAGGCGAGAAAAATCTCCCCTTTAAAGCCAGCAGATGATTCAATAGAAGTGAACTCATCAAATCTAACTCCTCAAGAAGTATTAGAAATAGTATTAAAAATTTATAAAGAAAATACCAAGGAAGTATAAAAAATATGTCAGAAAGTTTTGCTGCACTATTAGATGAAAGTCTAAGCACACTTGAAATGCAACCCGGCTCTATTGTCACTGGAGTTGTACTAGATGTTGATAAAGAATGGGTGACAGTCCATGTTGGATTGAAATCAGAGGGCGTCATCTCTTTAGATGAGTTTAGAAATAATGATGGGTCAGTTGAAATTGAATCTGGTGACGAGGTGCAAGTTGCTCTAGAGGCAGTTGAGGATGGTTACGGAGAAACTAGGATCTCTAGAGAAAAAGCTAGAAAAATTGGCACATGGAAAAAGCTTGAAGAAGCTTTGGAAACAGGGGAGTTTGTTGAAGGTAAGGTTCTTACTAGAGTTAAGGGTGGATTTTCAGTAGAAGTTGATGTTGTTAAGGCATTTCTACCTGGCTCACTTGTAGATATCAGGCCTGTTAAAGAAGCGCCTGAACTTGAAAATACTGTGCAAGAATTTAAAGTCATTAAGTTAGATTACAAAAGAAACAATGTTGTTTTATCAAGAAAAGCTGTTTTAGAAAAAATCAATTCTGCTGAAAAAGTTGAGCTACTCAAAAATCTTGATGAAGGTCAAATTGTTAAGGGCGTAGTCAAAAATTTAACTGATTATGGTGCTTTTGTTGATTTAGGCGGCCTTGATGGCTTGCTTCACATTACAGATATTTCATGGTCAAGAGTGACAAACCCTTCTGAAGTTTTAAGTCTTGGTCAAGAAATTGATGTAAAAATTCTTAGTTTTGATAAAGAAAAACTCCGAGTTTCCTTAGGCCTAAAGCAGATTCAAAATGATCCATGGGAAACTATAGAAGGTAAATATTCTGTTGGTGGAGTCTATGAAGCTACAGTTTCAAACCTTACAGACTATGGATGCTTTGCAGAGCTTGAGCAAGGAGTTGAAGGCTTAATTCATCTCTCAGAGCTAGATTGGACTAATAAAAACATTCATCCATCAAAAGTTGTGGATTTGGAAGAAAAGATTAAAGTCATGGTTTTAGAGATAGATCATGAAAAGAGAAGGATTTCCCTTGGTTTAAAACAAACTAAAGCCAACCCTTGGACGGAGTTTGCTAACAAATATGGATTAGGTGATTCTGTTGAAGGGAGCATTAAATCTGTTACTGATTTTGGTATTTTTGTTGGCCTAGAAGGCGATATAGACGGCTTAATACACCTTTCCGATATTACTGAAGATGAAAATCCTGCAGAAGCTATGGAAAATTACAAGAAGGGTGACAAGCTCTCATGCATCATTTTTGGAATTGATGCAGAAAGAGAAAGAATTTCACTTAAGCTAAGTGCTTAATTTTTTAAAATACTTTAAAAAAGAAAAATATTGATTGAACTAACTAATTGCCCAGGTGGTGGAATTGGTAGACACAAGGGACTTAAAATCCCTCGAAGGCAACTTCGTGCCGGTTCAAGTCCGGCTCTGGGCACCATCATCTCTTTTTCTGCATGATCAAATTCCTTAATTTAAGCGCTGATCAACCCTACCTATTTTTTCAGTCACTTTATGAGTCAGCATTGGAAAATGGTCAAAAAGGCATAGAGGCTATTTCTGTCTCATCATATGATAAGACAGCAAGTGAAGTAGAAGCCAGGTATGTAAATCTAAAGTATATCGCTAATAATGAATGGATATTTTTTTCAAATTATCAATCTCCAAAAGCTAGTCAGTTTGAATCTCATAATCAGGTTTCTGTTCTGATTTATTGGGCAAGCATTAATACTCAAATTAGGATGAAAGCAAGGATCTTTAAGACATCTGCTAAATTTTCAGATGATCACTTTAATAGCAGGACCAAAGAAAAAAATGCCTTAGCTATTAGCTCTAATCAGTCTCAGCCCATTGATTCCTTTGATGAAGTTTCTAAAAATTTTTATGAAACTTTGAGCGTCATGGATTCACACACATCTAGACCGGATTTCTGGGGAGGCTATTCTTTTATTCCTTATTATTTTGAGTTTTGGCAAGGTCATGAAAATAGATTAAATAAAAGACATATTTTTAAACAACAAGACGATGCATGGGTGGAGCAATTTCTTCAGCCATAATATTGTTTTCTTTTTATGAATAATGCTATAAAATCCACGTCAATGTTAAAAACATCCAGCAATCCAGCTCTTAAATCAAAGCTACTTTGATTAATATCTCTCTCACCATATAAGGTCTTTCGCTATCGTTTTGAAGAAAAAATCAACGACTCCTATTAATAATAAAATCTATGCAAAAGAGGTTATGTTAATTGGTTCCGATGGAGAAAAATTGGGATTACTTGCCATCGAGGTGGCCTTAGAAGAAGCTCAGAAGAAAAACCTTGATTTAGTTCAAGTTTCACCTTCAGATGCTCAGCCAGTAGTATGCAAACTTCTAGATTTTGGTAAATTTCAATTTGAAAAGAAAAAAAGCACTGGTGGAACTAAAAAACCTAAAAAACAATCTTTAAAAGAGATAAAGTTTCGACCCACAACTGATATCGGTGATTACAATATTAAATTAAAAAAGATAAAAAGCTTTATTAATGACGGAGATAAGACTAAAATCAGCGTTCGATTTAGAGGCAGAGAAATTTTAAATAGCAATTTAGGTCTTGAACTTTTAAATCGATTGAGGGAGGATCTCCAAGATATTGCTCAAGTAGACCAAGAGCCATCTCTTGAAGGAAAACAATTATTAATGGTTCTCTCACAAATTAGAAAGAAATAATTAAATTATGGGTTATAAATTAAAAACACATTCAAGCGCAAAAAAGCGATTCAAAGCCACTGGTAGTGGTTTAAAAAGAAGGAGTGCTTCTCGTGCTCACATCTTGACCAAGCAAACTACTAAGAGAAAACGCCATAATCGAGGCATGATCAAGATGGCTGATGAGACTAAAAAAATAGCTCAAAAACTTTTATATAACATCTAAATATTATGCCAAGAGTAACTAAAGCATTAACAGCGAGATCTAAACATAAGAAAGTACTAAAAGCCACTAAAGGTCACTATGGTGCTAGAAGCAGGTTATTTAGAACTGCTAAGCAATCTAACGTGAAGGCTCTTCAATATGCTTTTAGAGATAGAAGAAATAAGAAAAGAACTTTTAGATCTTTGTGGATTTCAAGAATCTCAGCTGCATTAATGCCGTTAGAAGTTTCTTACAGTAGATTCATCAATCAACTCTCCAAGGCCAATATAAAACTAGATAGAAAATCTTTAGCTGGCATTGCATTTTCTGATCCTGATACTTTTAAGAAAATCGTAGAAAAAGTAAGGGTATAATGTTCTCATGCAAATCCCTCAGGATTTAATTGAAACAGCCGCTCTCAAATTAAAATCCGTTCATTCAGAGGCTGAATTCTATCAACTAAGAGCTCAATATCTTGGTAAAAAGTCTTTTGTTGTTACCGCATTCTCTAAGCTTAGAGATCTTCAATCAGATAAGAGAGTAAATGTCGCAAAAGAGTTAAATATTCTTAAAAATAACTTAACCAAATTGTTTGAGACTTCCCTTGAAGATATAGAGGGCAAAAGTGACTATAAGAAATTAGATGTATCTCTTCCTTCTGATCCGTTTTTAGTTGGTTCTGAGCATCCAATAACTAAAATCTCACAAAAAATTATTAACTATTTCACCCCTTTGAATTATCAAATTTTTTCTGGAAATGAGATAGAAACAGACTTTTATAATTTTGAAGCATTAAATTTTCCAGAAAATCATCCTGCAAGACAAATGCATGACACCTTTTATCTTAATTCTAGTAGCAAGACAGAATATTTATTAAGAACGCATACTTCAAATACTCAAGTGCATGCAATGTTAAATGAAGATTTGCCCTTATATATGCTTTCTCCTGGTAGAGTATTTAGATGTGACTCTGATACTACCCATCTACCCATGTTTACTCAAATTGAGGGATTGGTCGTTGATGAAGATGTTACCTTTGGCGATTTAAAAGGAGTTTTAATTGATTTCCTAGAAGATTTTTTTAATGAAAAAATGGAAGTCAGATTTAGGCCATCATATTTTCCCTTCACAGAGCCCTCAGCAGAGGTAGATATAAAATTTGGCAAACAGGGATGGTTAGAAATTTTAGGCTGCGGAATGGTCCACCCAAATGTATTAAATGGCTGCAACATAGATACAAAAAAATTTCGTGGCTTTGCCTTTGGTATGGGAGTTGAGCGTTTAGCCATGCTTTATTATGGAGTAGCAGATATTAGAGAATTTTACTCATCTAATTTAGATTTTTTAAATCAATTTCTATCATGAAAATTCAATATTCATTTTTAAAGAATTTTCTTAATACCAACCTTAGCCAAAAAAAACTGAGTGATGTGTTCACGCAAGTTGGTTTTGAGTGCGAGATAGAGGGCGATCTAATAGAATTTGATATCACTCCAAATCGTGGTGATGCGCTATCACTCAAGGGTTTAGAAAGAGAATTCTATGCATATCAATCAAAAAAACCTAGCCAAAAAATTGAAACCTCATCATTAAGTCTTATGCAAAATAAGAAAATTATTAATCAAATTGATGGCTCTGGTTGTGGTAATTATCATTTAATGCTGGTTAAAGGTTTGCAAAAAATTAAAAATCTAGATTCTAAAAAGCAAATTTTTATAGAATCTGCTGGCATCCCATTGATTAATCCTCTAGTTGATTTAGGTAATTATGTGATGTTAGAACTTGGTGCACCTATGCATGTATTTGATTTAGCTAAGTTAACATTACCAATTAATGTTCGTTTTCCACAAGACAAGAATAATTCAGTAACAGTTATTGGAGGGGATCTTAAAGATGTCCAGCCATCTTCATTAACAATTCAGGATCAATCTGGAATTCAAGCGATTGCGGGAATAATTGGTAGCGAGGTATCTTCTGTATCATTAAGCACTTCCAGTATAGCTGTTGAAGCTGCATTTTTTAGACCTGAGGTTATTGTTAATCAAGCTAGAAAGTATGGGCTGGCTACTGATGCCTCTCATCGCTTTGAAAGAGGGGTAGACCCTGAATTACAGCAATCAGCATTAGAAAGATATCTATTTCTATTAGATCAAATAGCAAAGTATGATTCGGTTGAGCTTTATTGCTCTTACTCTAAAAGGACTAAAAAGAAAAATGTAAAATTGGATGTAGCAAGATTTAATAAATTTTCTGGCTTAAACTTAAAGGCAAGCAAAGCAATTCTTATATTAAAAAACCTTGGTTTTAAAGTGCATGCTAAAAGTGAAAAGAATATTATATTCAATATTCCCAGCCACAGATTTGATATTTCTCTAGAAGAGGATTTGTATGAGGAGTTATTAAGGTCTTATGGATATGACAATATACCAATATCAAAACCAAAAGCTGGGCCAATTACTAATAATAAGCAGACCAATGCATTAGGCAATCTTCGACTTGGCCTTGTTCATTCTGGCTTCAAAGAACTAATGCATATGCCATTTGTTTCAAGAGAATCCTTCCATCAATTAAACTCTAATGGCTGGAAGTCTGCTGAATTACAAAACCCAATAAATGAAAACGAGCCATTGCTTAGAGGGAGTCTTTTTAGATCTTTATTTGCAGCAGTAAACAGTAATATAAAAAAAGGGCACATGTCTATTAAAGTATTTGAAGCAGGCAATGTATTTAAAAAAGAAAAAAATAGCTTCACTCAATTATTACATTTATCAGGAATTGTCTATTGTCATGAGCCACAACAAACTTGGAGTCAGAGAGTATTGGCATATGATTTCTTTTCGCTGAAAGCAGAAATCTCTAAATTATTACAAACCTTAGGCATGCAAAATATTAAATTTCAGAAAGCCAGTTCACTGGCGCCATTCAATGAAAATGCATTAGATATATTTATTGGCAAACAAAAGATTGCAGTGATGGGTGAAATAGACCTCTCCGTTACAGAGAAATTGATTAAGAAACAAGCGTATGGATTTGTAATTTATCCCGATAAAATTCCTTCATCTTCTGTGAATCCAAAAATTGTAAAGACTAGTAAATTTCCTCTTTCTACTCGAGACATAAATATTGTTATAAATAAATCTAGTTCTTATGAAGAGGTTAAAAGTTTAATTTCTCTTGCAGGAATCAAGCACCTGGTCTCTTTTAATCTTATTGATATTTTTGAAGGAAAGGATATTCCCAAGGGTTATCTCAGCATGACACTAAGATTTACTTTTCAAAGCAAAATTAAATCTTTATTAGAGTCTGAAATAAATAGCTCAATGCAAATGATGCTGAAGCTTCTAGAAAAAAGATTGAATGCTAAAATAAGGTCATGAATTTGACCAAAAAGGACCTAAGCGCAATATTAAAAAAAGAATTGAGGCTTTCAGTTAACGCCTCTGATTCACTAGTTGATGAATTTTTTCAAGCAATAAAAGTAAACCTCAGATCTCAAAAGAATATTAAGCTATCTGGATTCGGTTCTTTTGAAACATTTGTAACAAAAGAAAGAATGGGAAGAAATCCCAAGAGTATGGAAAATTTCAAAATCCCATCTCAAATTAAAGTTCGCTTTAGTCCAACTGCAAAAGCAAAGTATTTCTTGAACTAAAAATGAAGAAACAGATACAAAATTTTAATAAATCAGATCTAGCGATTCATCTTTCAAGAAAATTCTCATCTTTGAGTGATGAAACAATTATTGAAGGAATTGATTTATTACTGCAGGAAATAATTAATGCTATTGCGCTAGATAATAGAGTTGAAATTAGGGGCTTTGGCTCATTCTCTAAAAAAACTATCAGACCAAGAAAATATATTAATCCTAAGACAAAAGAAGAATCTTATTTAGGTGAAACCTCAATTATGCATTTCAAAGCATCCAAGAAGCTTCTGCATGCTCATGACTGATCCAAGAATAATTGTAGCTATTGATTCATTTGATCTTAACCGGGCTAATGCAATTTTAAATCAACTTGATCCAGATCTTTGTATGGTCAAAATCGGAAGCGTTGTTTTTAATGCCCTTGGAAAATCATTTCTCGAGCATGTATCTTCTCAAGGATTTAAGGTTTTTTTAGATTTAAAATTGCACGATATTCCAAATACTGTTCATGAAACAATTCTAGGCTTCCAGGACTGCGAAATAGATATGCTAACTGTTCATTTATCTGGCGGCGAAGAGATGCTCAACAAAGCTATGCTTGCGAGTAAATCTATTAATGCAAAAGTAATAGGAGTTTCAATCCTTACAAGCCTCAAAGAGGAAGACTCAATAACTTTGTTTAATAATAAGCTTGAAGACCAAATAAGTAATTTATTTAAAATAGCTTTTAAAGCAAACATAGATGGAATTGTTTGTTCGCCTCATGAGCTAGAAATAGCAAATAAAATTTTAGGCTCTCATTCAATTAAAATTACACCAGGTATTAGGGATATAAAAGTAGAAGATGATCAAGTAAGAACCATGAGCGCAAAAGAAGCGATTAAAAGGGGCTCTTCATTTTTAGTTATCGGCAGACCAATTACTGAAGCTAAGGATATTACTGGAGCGCTGAAAAATTTTAACGAGGCTATCTGTGAAAAATAGATCTATTAAAAATATTTTCTCAGATCTCAAGAAGCTGTCCAAGTCAGATAATAGAAATAGAAAACTATCCTTTAAGTTTGAATCAGAATTTTTAGATTATCAGCCATATTTAAAGAACTTCTCTTCCCATCACTATAAATTATTTGATGAGCTTGCACTTCAACTAAATCTTCAAGAATCCATCAACGATCTTTTTAATGGTGAGGTTGTCAATAAGACGGAGAATAGACAAGCTTTGCATCATAAATATCGTCAGAAGGAAAATGCATCTGAGTTTGATTTTAAAAAAATTACAGAACCTTTTATAAGGAGGATAAAAAAAGACGGTTTTAAGAATATTATTACTTTTGGTATTGGTGGATCCTATGAGGGACCAAAATTGCTTCAAGAATTTTCAAACAAGCAATCATTTAAATTAAATTACTATTTTGTATCCGGGCCTGATAGGGATGAATTCAATGCAATATTAAAACCTCTCAGAGGGCAAAAGAATTTTTATATTTTTTCATCTAAATCTCTATCAACAGATGAAACATTGTTATGTTTAAAATGGCTGGGCAAAGAAAGAAACTCTACAAATTCAATAGTCATTACAGCAAATACAGAAAAAGCTAAAACTTTGGGTTTTGCAGAAAATTCTATTGTTTCATTCCCTGAAACAGTTGGAGGCAGATATTCAATTTGGTCACCCATCTCCCTAGGGGCCGCATTAGAAAATGATTTTTCTAAATTTTTGAAGGGGGGTCTTTGTGCAGATAAAAGGATTCTGGGTAATACAAAAATAGATCGACAGTATCAAAAATTTATTAAAATATTAGCATTTTCAGACCTGTGGTTTAATAATTTTCTAAAGAAAAAAAATAGAGTAGTGCTTGCTTACAATTGGAAGTTGCGATCGTTGGCTACTTATATTCAGCAACTTGAGATGGAGTCACTTGGTAAGAAGCCAAATCTTAAATCTATGTTTAAAGAGACGGGCCAGTCAATATTTGGAGGTTTTGGGTCTACCGCTCAACACTCATATTTTCAATTATTGCATCAGGGTACGGCAGAATTTTGTACTGATATAATTTACTCAACCTCTATTAATAGCCCATTATCAAGGGCTCAAGCAATAGGGCAGGCTGCTTTGCTGTCCTCAGAGTTTAAAGGTTCTACAAATTTGCTTGAAAAAACAAATAGTAACTCACCAGTTAACCTTTTCCATTTAAATAATCTGTCGCTTGAAGCGCTCGGTTTTTTATTAGCAACTTGGGAGCATAGAGTTTTTATTACTGCATCCATGCTTCAAATTAATCCTTTTGATCAATATGGAGTGGCTGCCGGTAAACTTATCGCAAAGAAATTTCTTAGTTAATGGCATTGGATTTAAAACAAGTTCCTAATACTCCTGGAATATATAAATTTTTTTCTAAAAATAAAATTATATATATTGGTAAAGCTAAGGATTTAAGAAAAAGAGTATCTTCATATTTTGGTAAATCTTTTAAGGATAGAAAAACACATCAAATAAAAATCTTGACAGATAGGATAGAGACCTTTTCAACGATCACTGAGGCTGAAGCTTTACTGTTAGAACAATCTTTAATCAAAGAAAATTTGCCTCGATTTAACATCCTTTTACGGGATGATAAGACATATCCATATGTACATTTCTCTATGGATCACAAATATCCGTCCATTAGCATGAGAAGATCAAAACATGCTGTTTCAAAAAACTTTTTTGGTCCCTTTATAAGTGTTCAAGCTGTAAAGGCAACTATTAAAGACTTGCAGAAGATTTATCAGATAAGAAATTGCAGCGATACAACATTTAATAACAGATCTAGACCCTGCATTGAGCATCAAATGCAACGTTGTTCTGCCCCATGCGTTAATTTAATTTCTGAGATCAGCTACCAAGGAGACATTGCATCGTCTCAACATTATTTATCATCTTCTGGAAAAAAAACTAAATCATTAATGGTTGCTCAGATGCATAAATTAGCTGAGCAGCAAGAATTTGAAAGAGCGCAAGTGATCAAGAAAAGAATTAATAGCTTAGATTTGCTTCAGCAAGAGCAATCATTTAACAGCTCATTAATCAGTGTTGATTTTTTTGCGTGTGTTTCTAAGCTTGATAGAACTGGCATATGCATATTATCAGTAAGAGATGGAAAAATTAGAGGGACTAAAACATATTATTTAAAGGGTAATCAATTACATGACATTGATAGCTTGTTTCAAAGTTTAATATTTTCTTATTACCAGAATAGCTTCTCTTTGCCTAAGAAAATTATCTTTAATATCAAGCCCAGCAATTTATCTCTTATTAAGCAAGCAGTAAAACTTAAATTTGGAAAACAAATATCAATTTTTACAAGTATTAATTCAGACATCAGGAAGGTAGCTAAACTGGGTAAATTAAATGCTTATCAAGTAATTGATAATAGAATCAATCAGGCTGATAAGTATTCATTTGCAATCAAAGATCTTCTTTTAAATCTAGGCTTAAAAAGAAAGAACCTAATTATAGAAGGTTTTGATATAAGTCATCATGGCGGCCAGGATGCTGTGGCTTCAGCTGTAAAGTTCTCATCCAATGGACCAGAAAAAAAAGAGTATAGGCTTTTCAATATACCCAAGGAATTTTCTGGAAATGATATAGCCTCAATGAAGCATGTGCTTGAGAGAAGAATTAATAAAAAAAATATAAATCCATTGCCGGATATTATTTTGATTGATGGGGGCAAGCTTCAGTTAGAAGTTGCTTTAAGAACTTTTTCTCTATTAACTAAAAAATCGCCAATGATACTCAGTATTGTAAAGGGATCCAAAAGGGTCAGATCTTCAGAAACTATACTTTCTAAGGATGGAATTATTGAGATGTCTAAAGATAGTCCAGGATTCTTGCTGCTTCAACAAATTCGAGATGAATCTCACAGGTTTGCCATTACAAGTAATAGGAAGAAAAAAAATAAGTCTGTAAAGAAATCTTCTCTAGATAATATAAAAGGCCTAGGGCCACAGAAGAAGAGGGATTTAATGAATTATTTTAAATCTATTCGTTCAATTAAAAATGCTTCAGTAGAGGATCTTTGTAAGGTTTCAGGAATTAGTATTAAACTAGCAAGTGAAATACATTTATTTTATAGACAATGAACTATTTTATTCAATCACTAACTTATTTTAGAATTTTTGTGGCTCCTTTTATTTTTCTATTGGTAACCATGTTAAATAGTTATGATTTAGCCCTGTTTCTTTTTGTGCTAGCTAGCATCACAGATTACTGGGATGGTTACTTAGCTAGAAAATATAATCTTGAATCAACAATTGGGAGTATTCTTGACCCTATCGCCGACAAAATACTAGTTACTTTCTTAATCCTTGCACTAGCAATAGAACTCAAGAGTATTTTTATAGGCTTATTAGGTGGATTTATCCTTGTTAGAGAGTTTTGGGTAGGAGCATTAAGAGATATCAATGCAAGAAATAATAATGATTCAGCAACTAAAGTAAGTTTACTGGCGAAGGCGAAGACAACGATACAATTTATAACATTCAGCAGTTTTTTATTTGGCCTTCATACAAATAATGCGCTAGTCTTATTCATATCTAACTTCTTATTAGTTTTAGCCCTAATAATTACTCTTCAAACAGGACTTTCATATACAATAGCAACATTTAGGAGATAAGGCTGGATGGCAGAGTGGTTATGCAGCGGCCTGCAAAGCCGTTTACGCCGGTTCGATTCCGGCTTCAGCCTCCACTTAAGATTTGTATATAGAAAATACTAAATGCATATGAGACTATTAAAACTATGAATATAACAATAGTTGGATCAGGTTACGTTGGACTGGTTACTGGGGCTTGTTTGGCTGAGCTTGGAAACAAGGTTACATGCATTGATACTAATAAATCAGTAATTAAAAAGCTTGAAAGTTCAGTTGTGCCTTTTCATGAGCCTGGATTAGGGTCAATGTTGCAAAAAGCTATCAAAAATAGCTGTATTAAATTTACCACTTCTTACAAGCATGGTCTCTCTGAATCTGAGGCAGTGTTTGTGTGTGTTGGAACCCCATCAAAAAAAAATGGATCTCCTAATCTTGATTACGTTTCAGATGTCTTTATTTCACTTGCAAAGAATATGGAAGATCATGGAGTGATCTTTATTAAGTCAACTGTTCCAGTTGGTACCAATAAAAAGATGCAGTCTTTGTTCAGAAAATACAACAAAAATCCAAATATCAAGTTTGCATCAAATCCTGAATTTCTTAAAGAAGGCGATGCAATTAATGATTTCAAAAAACCAGATAGAATCATTATTGGATCAGATGACATAGAGGTGCAAAAAATAAGCAATCGCATATATAAACCTTTTAACAGACAAAGCAATCGAATGATTTTTACTAATATTGAATCTGCTGAGTTAATAAAATATGCAGCCAATTCTTTTCTTGCAACTAAAATTAGCTTTATTAATGAAGTAGCAAAACTTTGCGAAAAAACAAATGCAAATATAGATGATGTTAGGCATGGTCTTGGCTCAGATCCAAGAATTGGCCCACAATTCCTTTATCCTGGACTAGGTTATGGTGGCTCTTGTTTTCCCAAGGATGTAAAAGGTTTAATTCATACATTCTCTTCTATGGGCCTAGATTCTATGGTTGTTAACGCAGCCGATGAAGCAAATAAATTACAATTAAAGTATTTTATTGAAAAAATTAAAAAATCAGTTTCAAAGCCGCTTAATGAATGCAATATATTATTATGGGGACTATCATTTAAACCTGAGACGGATGATGTTAGAGAATCTCTAGCTATTAAATTGATCAAGAATTTGTCACCTCAAGTGAAGAGCTTTTATTTATATGATCCAGTTGCTTCCCTAAATGCTAAGCTGGAATTAAATGATATTTCAAATATTCACTTTATTAAAAGAAAGTATTCAAAAATAGAGGAGTGTAATTTTTTAATAATATGCACTGAGTGGAAAGAATTCTGGGATCCTAATATTTCAGAATTAAAGAAACTAAAGGACAAAAAAGTTTTTGATGGTCGAAATATTTTAGATCAACAAGCTATTCGTGATGCTAATATAGAGTATTACGGAGTTGGACGGTAGCAATCCTTCTAAGCTTTTGGTCATGAAACTGTGAATGCATATTCTCTTATTCGTCAATGCTTGAAAAAGCCTTATCAGTTGCAAACTTAATACAATGGAAAGCATGAAATCAAGTATTTCAAAATTTAGTAAATTATTCTCTATGGTTGAATCTTCAAAAACTAGATTTTTCTTGATTAGTTTAATGGTTTTAACTCTTTCTAGTATAGAACTTTTGAGTCTTGCATTAATTGGTGTGTATCTTGGTTTTATCGTGAACCCAATCTCAATTACAGATAGCTTGAGTTCATTCAGCCCAATATTGGCTAACCTTATTCAGGAAAACCTTTCTCTTTCTAGTCAATATATCTTCTTTGGGCTTATTTTGCTGGGTGTATTTTTAATTAAGTTAATTTTTGTATTATTTGCAAATTTTTATATATTTAAGTTTTCTACTACCCAGCAACTTTTATTGCAAGAAAAGTTAATGAGTAGATACATTAATCAAAATTATGAGTCCTATATACAAAGTAACTCTGCCCTTTCTATTACCGCCGTTTCTGGTTTTGCAAGAAGGCTTAAAGATACTCTTCAAGCTTTATTCAGACTGTTTGCAGATGGGCTGCTCTTATTTTTCATTGTTATCTTAATGATACTCGTAGATTATAAAATTTTTTTAATCTTAGCGTTAATTTTTATAACTTTTGCACTAACTTACTACTTTCTTCTTATTAGTAAAATTAAAGGCTATGGAGAAAAATTCAATATAGGTAATACTAAAATGATTCAATCTCTTTCTGAGATTTCCAATGGTTTTAAGGAGATTAAAGTTTTAGGAAAGGCAGATTTTTTTAAAGATATTTTTTCTAATAGCGTCAGAAGCATGGCAGATGTTGAGATAAAACAAAATCTCATTTCTGTGGCTCCTAGAAATCTTTTGGAGCTACTGGTGGTCTTATTTATTGTGATTACAGTCATTCTTACAATTTTTATAGGAAATGACTTAAGTCAAGCAGTTATCACTCTTGGAATTTTTTCAGTTTGTGCAGTTCGTATTATTCCTATGGTAACCCAGATTTTTTCATCAATTAATGCAATTAGATATGGAGAAGACGCTCTAATACAACTATATCATTTACTATCAGCTCCATCTGAAAATGAAAAATTGAGTTCCAGAATGAGTCAAAATATCCATGAAGAAAAATTTAACTCTTCTTTTAAAAAAATGAATGTTAAAGATCTTAGTTTCAGCTACTTAAATTCTGAAAATCTTATAATTCAAGATGCTAACTTTGAAATTGAGGCAGGTGATTTTATTGGAATTGTTGGCCCCTCTGGCTCAGGCAAGACCACTCTTGTTGATTTAATTTTGGGGCTGCTCACTCCGAAAACTGGCCAAATTGTTGTTAATGATATTAATATTTTTAGTGATATATATGGTTGGAGATCTAAGATTGCCTATATTCCTCAGGAGATTTTTCTTATTGATGACTCAATTAAAAATAATATTATTTTAGGAGACAGCCCAGGAGTTATATCCAATTCAAATTTGGATGTGGCTATTATGCAATCAAAACTAACACAATTTATTAGTGAATTACCTCATGGACTCTCTACAAATGTTGGAGATAAGGGTATTAATTTATCAGGCGGACAAAGGCAAAGAGTTGCTATTGCAAGAGCGCTTTATCATCAAAGGGAGATATTGATTTTAGATGAAGCAACCTCAGCATTAGATAGCTCTACAGAAGAGGAGATTACTGGTCAGTTTGAAGCCTTAAAAGGAAAGAAAACAGTCATCTGTATTGCTCATAGAACGTCAACACTCAAGTCATGCAATAAAATTTACTCAATTGAAAATGGTATAATTACCCAAAAAAATAATATTTGAGGGAACTGTGATAAAAGGAAAAAATATTCTTATTACTGGCGGCACTGGTTTTATTGGGTCTCATCTTGCTGAGATGCTTGTGCGGGATGGCAATAAAGTAACATGCTTCGACCGATACAATATCAATAATAATTGGGGATGGATAGAAGAATCAGATTTTTCAGATGAAATAAATGTGATTTTGGGAGATATTCGAGACTTTGATTCCGTTCATGATGCCACTGCTGGACAGGATATTATTTTCCATCTTGCTGCTCTTATCGGTATACCATATTCATATAAATCGCCCTTAGCTTATATTAAGACTAATATTGAAGGCACATACAATATTTTAGAGTCTTCAAAACTTCGGCAAATAGAGAAAATAATAGTTACATCAACTAGTGAAACATATGGCACTGCTCAAACTGTTCCAATAAATGAATCTCATCCTCTTGTTGGACAATCTCCATATTCTGCGAGCAAGATTGGCGCAGATCAGCTTGCTCTTAGTTATTATTTATCCTTTGACAGCCCCATTATTATTGCAAGGCCTTTTAATACTTATGGGCCAAGACAGTCATCAAGAGCTATTATTCCGACAATTTTTTCCCAACTAATGCTTGGAAATGAACTATCGCTAGGGAATTTATTACCCACAAGAGACCTTACCTATGTCACTGATACATGCAGAGGCTTTATTGAGCTGGCTTATAGCTCTAACTTGGATGGAGAAGTTGTCAACATAGGTTCAAATAAAGAAATTAGCATAGGAGATTTAGCAGATTTGATCAAAGATATCGTTGGAAATAAAATGAAAATCACTGAATCCAAGGAAAGGTTTAGACCAGAAAAAAGTGAAGTTGATAGACTGATTTGTGATAATTCAAAGATCTGCAGACTAACCTCATGGAGACCACAAATAGAACTAAAGACTGGACTAAGAAATGTCTATGATTGGATGCAGTCCATTGATTTAAATCAGGTCTATAAAGCAGATAGATATAATGTATAAAGTAATACCTCTCTCTGAGCCATCGTTTATTGGAAATGAAAAAAAGTATCTCAATGAATGTATAGATTCTGGCTGGGTTTCAAGCGCAGGATCTTATGTTGATAAATTTGAAAAATCAATTGCGAAATATACCGGTGCAAAGAATGCTGTATCAATCGTGAATGGTACTTCTGCAATCCATCTTGCTCTTAAACTAGCAGGTGTTAAAGCTGGTCATGAAGTTATTGTGCCAACTTTAACATTCATAGCTCCAATAAATGCAATCTCATATTTAGGCGCTAAACCAGTTTTTATGGATTCAGATCCTTATTTGAATATAGATATTGAAAAGGTTATTGATTTCTTGAATAACAAAGTGAAATATAATAATGGCCAAAATATTAATAAAGACACTGGAAATATAGTGCAGGCAATTCTGCCCGTTCATATATTTGGAACCACTACTGATCTGACTGAGTTAATTAAAATTTGCACTGACAGGAATATTAAGATAATTGAAGATGCCAGTGAAAGTCTTGGGTCATTTGTTAAATCTAGAAAAATGCATTCTGGCACTATGGGAGACATGGGCTGTATTTCTTTTAATGGAAATAAGATTATTACTTGTGGGGGTGGAGGCATGATCATAACTAATTCTGATGACTATGCAAATCAAGCGAAATATTTATCAACACAAGCAAAAGACGATTCATTCTACTTTTTGCATAATGAAATTGGTTTTAATTACCGCTTAACCAACATTCAAGCTGCAATAGGCCTTGCTCAACTGGAAAGGCTAGAAGAAATCAAAACTAAAAAAGATCAAATTCACAACTTTTATAAAGAGCTAATTGCTGGCAAAGAAGATATTCATCTTTTTTCTCCACCTAAAAACATAGAGAGTAATTACTGGCTGAATGTAATTAGATTTTTAAATCCAGAACTTCAAAAAATTGCACTCAAAAAATTTATTTCACAAGAAATTGAGGTGAGGCCCATCTGGCATTTAAATCATTTACAAGCACCTTATAGGGATTCTTATACTTATAAAATTGAAAATGCCCCAACTGAAGTAAAAACTTCATTGTGCTTGCCTTCAAGCCCTAGCTTGAACGAAGACGATTTTTTTAGAATTAAAGCAGTCATCATGTCATTATGAGAACCACAATTTCCTTTAAGAAACGATAAAAAATTTTATGACTTCAACTAAAAAATCTAATTTACAATTTTGTATTTCGCCTAAATCAAAGATTATTGATGCTTTCTCCAAATTTAAACTCTCTGGAACAAATTGCTTAATAGTAGCCGAACAATTTAAATTTTTAGGAACTATAACTGATGGAGATATCAGAAAAGCTCTTTTAAAAAAAGCTAGTATTCGCGATACAATAGATAAGATATATCAAAAAAATGCATTTTTTGTATATGAAAATAATTTAGACTCAAAAGAAATAAAAAATGTATTTCTAAAACACCATTATAGTCTTATCCCAATATTAGACTCTGAAAATAATGTTGTTAATGTTATTACTTGGTTTGATTTTTTTGGAAAAAAAGAGGTCCTTAAAAAGTTTAAAGCCCCAATGGTTGTCATGGCTGGAGGTAAGGGAACTCGAATGGCTCCTTTCACAAATGTGCTTCCTAAACCATTGATTCCGATAAATAATCAGACCGTGATTGAAAGAATTATTGATTCATTTCAAAATCATGGAAAAAATGATATCTATATTTCAATTAATTTTAAAGGAGCAATTTTGAAAGCATATTTTCAAGAGTTAAATCCAAGTTATAAAGTATCATTTATCGAAGAATCTAAACCTTTAGGTACGGCAGGTGCTCTTAGTAAATTAAAGAATAAAATTAAAACCCCATTTTTCCTTACTAATTGTGATGTGCTTTTTGATCTTAATTACAATGATTTGCTTGATCATCATAATAAAAGTAAATCACTTATCACATTGGTAGCATCTGCCAAGGAAATTATTATCCCTTATGGCTCACTTCAAATTAATGAAGATGGATATTTATCAACTTTTAAAGAAAAGCCAGTACTAGATTATCTAATTAATTGTGGGCTGTATATAATTGATCCGCGTGCCTTAGCACATATCCCAAATAATAAATATTTTGATATAACTAATTTAATATCTGATCTTCTAAAAAAGAATCATAATATTAGTATATATCCCATCAATGATAACCAATGGGTCGATGTAGGTCAGTGGGAAGAATATAGAAAAGCTGTTGATCAAATTAAATGACAATTAAAAATATCGGTATCGTCGGGTATGGATCAATAGGTCAAAGACATCACCATGTACTATCTTCAATAAATAATGAATTCAAATTCTTTATAAATACTAAGCAAAAAGGCATTAAAAATTCATTTAATAGCTTGGAGTCATTTTCATCTCAAGATTTGGATTACATCATTATTTCAAATCCAACCTCTTTTCATTATGAGACATTAAGATACCTAGATGAGCGATATAAAAAAATTAAATTTTTAATTGAGAAACCTCTGTTTAATAAACCTGAATCATTTTCAAGCAACCATAACCAATATTTTATTGGTTATAATCTCAGGTTCCATAAAATCATTAGTGAATTTTTAAAATTAATTACTGATAAGGAAATAATTTCAATTTCTTTTAAGACATATTCTTATCTTCCTAGTTGGAGGAAAAATATTGACTATCAGTATTCATCAAGTGCAATAAAATCTTTGGGAGGAGGGGTTTTGCGTGATCTTAGTCACGAGATTGATTTATTAAATTATCTTTTTGGGCTTTCAACATTTTTATATGCTGATTCTAGAAAATTATCTAATTTAGATATTGAAACTGATGACTTTCTTTTGGCTTGTGGCCGATTAAAAAGTGGAGCACCAATCAGCTTAGAGTTAAATTATTTTTCTAAATTTAATTCAAGAGAAATTTTTGTTGAGACTACAGAAGAATCAATTAAGCTGGATCTTATAAATTTTAAGTTAGTTGTTGTTGGAGAGACGACTAATTCTAAGGAATTTGATCGCAATATAAATTCATCTTACGAAGAAATGCATAAGGCTATTATAGAAGGCAATTTTGACAACGCTTGTTCACTTAAAGAAGGTCTAACTGTTCTGAAGCAAATCGAACAACTTGAAAACTTATCTTTATTATGAAAAGTATTTGTACAATATGCGCAAGAAGTGGATCTAAAGGGTTGCTAAATAAAAATATAAAATTATTAAATGGGATTCCTTTAATAGCTTATACAATTCATCAAGCCATAGATTCAAAATTATTTTCAAAGATTATAGTTTCTTCTGACTCTGAGAAGATTGTTAGCATCGCTAAACAAGCTGGAGCTGAAAGCTGGTTTCTTAGACCAAAAAAACTTTCCTCTGATAAAGCTTCTAAGCTTGATGCAATTCGACATGCTGTTATTAAGGCTGAGAAGAAATTTAAGACTAGCTATGATTTTGTATTTGATTTGGATGCTACCTCTCCTCTTAGAGAGGTTTCAGACATTAAGAATGCTTATAAACTCTTCATACAATCGAAAGCATCAAACCTTATTACAGCAACTCCTGCAAGAAAAAATCCTTATTTCAATATGGTTGAATATAAGGGAACTAAAATTAAATTAGTTAAATCAATTAAAGGTGTTTTGCTTCCTCAATCAAGACAAGTAGCCCCCCCTGTCTATGACATGAATGCATCGATCTATATATGGAAAAAATCATCATTATTTAACGATATAAAGTTGATAAATAAAAATACTGTTATGTATGAAATGCCTGAAGAAAGGTCAATTGATATTGATACTATGGTTGATTGGTATCTTGTAGAATTATTAATGAAATCAAAAATAAAAAATGAATCTTAAGAATAAAAACGTATATGTCATAGGAGGCCTAGGCAGGATAGGTTTAGAGGTTGTTCGAGGGCTTTTAGATTACAGCGCAAATGTAATATTAATAGATAGGCAAAGCCCAACTTCATTGATTCCCTCGCTTAAAAATAATTCTAATCTTTCGATTTTTCAAATTGATTCTGATGAAGTTGAAGATGCAGAAAGTGTTCTTCTAGAGACAATAAATAATATTGGGTGTCCAGATATTTTTATTAACTGCTCCTATCCAAGAACAAAGGATTGGGCCAGCAATTCATTTTCAGATATATCATTAGATTCAATGAGAAAAAATATTGATATTCATCTAAATAGTTATATATGGACTGCTAAGTTAGCAGCAGATTGCATGAAAGAAAATAATAAGACAGGGTCTATAATTTTGACAAGTTCAATTTATGGATTAAAAGCTCAAGATCAAAATCTATATAAGGGAACCAATTTATCAGAAAATTTAACCTATGGAATAATCAAAGCTGGTATTATTCAAGGGTCTCGGCAAATGGCATCTTATTATGGTCAATTTAATATTCGTGTTAATACAATTTGTCCTGGCGGAGTGCAAGATCAAAACCTGCAAAAAAATAATTTTATGGAAAGATATTCCATAAAAACTCCTTTAGGGAGGATGGCGTCTCCAAAAGATTTAGTTGGCGCATATCTTTTTCTTTCGTCTGATTTAAGCTCATACATCACAGGCGAAACATTAATGGTAGATGGCGGGTTTTCAATTACATAAATTTCTTATTTATAGTAATCATAAAATATTAAATGAATAAGAGAATTTTAATAATAGTAAATAGTCTTGATTTTTTCCTTACACACAGGAATACATTAGCTCAAAGGCTTGTTAAAAATGGTTTTAATGTTGAAGTAATTACTGATATGCAAGACAAGGGCTATTTTGATCAGCAAATTAAGTTTCATGACTTTGCAATAGATAGAGCTTCCATCAATCCATTGAGTTTTATAAAGAAAGTTTTAAAGCTTAGAAACCATTTATTGGTTAACAAATATGATGTTTATTATTTTGTTTCTCACAAGTCAAATATTTTGGGCGGCCTAGCGACGCTTTTTGAATTTAAAAAAAAAATAATTTTCTCTATTAGTGGTCTAGGTTATTTATTTATAAATAAAAATTTCTTATCAAAGATTCTCAAGCCATTAATTTTGATAACTTACTCAATCTTTGCTAAAAAAAGAAACTCTATATTTGTTTTTCAAAATAATGATGATAAAAAACTCTTCATCAATTATAAAGTCTTAGATGAAAAAAAATCTATTATTATTCCAGGAATGGGTGTGGATCTTAAAAAATTTAATTTTAAAGAGAGAGTTTTTCCACAAGACGGCAAACTATTAAAAGTTCTGTTTGCTGGAAGACTGCTTATAGATAAGGGTATTGTAGAATTTTTGGAGCTATCTTCAAAATTAAGAGATGGATGTTTTGAATTTCATATATCTGGAAAATTGGATACTGAGAATCCTAATGCAATTAATTCCAAAGATTTTAATAGTTATATAAATCAATCAAATATTGTTTTTCATGGGCATGTTGATTTTGAAAAAATGGCTGAATTATACAAAGTTACTGATATTTTTTTACTGCCATCTTACAGAGAGGGCTTTCCAAAAGCTGCAATAGAAGCAGCTGCTATGGGGCATCCTCTTATCATGTCAAATGTTCCAGGTTGTCGAGATTGTATAATTGACGGTTTTAATGGCTTTTTATTTAAAAGTGGTGATATTGATGAGATGGAGTCACAGCTTTTAAAACTTTCTGATAGAGCTCAGTTTGAATATTTATCCAAGAATTCAAGGAAACATGTGGAAAAAAATTATTCTGCAGAAAATATTGCTAATCAATATATTCAACTTTTTCAGTCCAGCTAATTCTGATTATTCATCCACTGATTCAGCTGAATCACTGACCAAAGCTCATAGAAATTATTATTTTTTTGAGATTGATGATCGTCCCACTTTTTTCTAATCAGATCTGTTGGAAGGTAAGAATCAGTAAGAGGACTTTCAAATAACACTTCGGAAGCCCAATCTTTAAGATCGGATCTAATCCAATCATGAATTGGAATTCCAAAACCCATTTTAGGCCTTTCGAAGAGATGTGCCGGTACATGTTTAGCTAAGATTTCTCTCAGAATATTTTTAGTTTTGCCATTTTTTATTTTTAAATTCAATGGCAATTTGTATGCATGCTCAACAAGCTTTTGATCAAGAAAAGGAGTTCTTGTTTCTAGTGAAAAATACATTGAAGATCTATCAACTTTGCACAAAATATCATCCGGTAGATATGTTTGAAAATCCATCGCCATCATTTTTTCTTCAAGCGTCACAAAAGAAAGATCATTAAAATTTTTCTCGTAGCTTAGATCTTTATCTTCTAGATCTAACTCATTCCAAGAACCGGTCAGAGATGCATAAAAGGAATAATCATTTTCAATCTTTGATAACTTAGTGAAAAGCTTTTCTACCCTTTCCGTATAATCCCCTGATAACATTGAGGGGAAAAAGTATTTAAGTATATAAGTAGACTGTTTGATAGAGTATTTAGAAAGAAATAAAAAGATTTTTCTTCTTAAGGCGGTTGGTATCTTTCTCAATATCTTCCAGTAGCCACTCGATAAAAGGTATCGATTATAGCCTCCAAATAACTCGTCACCGCCATCTCCACTCAGAACAACAGAAACTTGTTCTTTGGCAATCTTAGAAACAAGCATTGTTGGGATTTGTGATGAATCCGCGAACGGTTCTGCAAAGGCATGTGGCAGCGATGGAATAATCTTGATTGCTTCTTCCTTGGTGCAGATTGTTGAGTGATGATCTGTACCAAGATGATTAGCAATTTTTTTTGCATATGGTGATTCGTCATATGCATCAAAATCAAAACCAATATTAAATGTTTTAATTTTGGAACTTGAATTTTTTTGCATCAAAGAAACCACTAGAGAAGAGTCAATTCCACCAGACAAAAATGCACCGATAGGAACATCTGAGAGTTGTTGCTGAGCTACTGACTCTTCAAGAAGCTGCTCTGTTTTTTTTAGGAGTTCAGATGAAGAGTATGATTCATCAAATTGATCTTTTTGCTCGGGCATAACCCAAAATTTTTTGAACTCTACCCCTGGTGAATTAATTATAGTATCAAATGAATTAGAGAACTTATGTTTAAAATCTTTTAAATTAATGGATAAATATGAAGCTGGAGGAAGTTTAAAAGTACTTTGGTAGATACTTAAGGGAGCAGGTATATAGTTGAATTTAAGCAATTGATTAATCGCTACCTCATTAATTTCTTTAGAAAGTATTCCAAGATGATAGGGAGAATTTAAGTCAGATGAGAAAATGAAGCCCTGCTCATTGAAATGAATATATAGAGGTTTTTCGCCTGAAATATCCCGAGCCAATGTGATGGCATCTTTATTAAAGTCGTAAATTGCAAAAGCAAACATCCCTCGTAACATAGATAGAGTTTTATCTATGCCAAATTTTTCAAGTAGCTCAATTAAGGTTTCGGTATCAGAGTTGCTTGCCCATTCAAATTCACTAGGAAATTTCTTTCTAAGTTCAAGGTGATTGTATATTTCACCATTGAAAATAATCATATTACGCTTTGAATGAGAAATTTTCGGTTGATTTCCTGTAGGATTTAGGTCAATAATTGCTAATCTGTTATGCCCTAGAAATATTTTATTATTGCAAGAGATAAAATTGTGAGCGTCAGAGAAATCTGGGCCCCTGAAGTTTGATTTTTGCAATGCTTGGAAGAAACTTTCTTCATTGATATTTTTAAATTGTCCAATAGAACCGAGTATTCCACACATATCCACATTATACTTTATGTATGAAGATATATTTTATTTAAACAATTTAGAATCAAGTTGGCGAAGAGAGTAACAGCTAATCTTTCATACTATTTTATTGATCAAGATTTTCAAGTCACCATCTTTGTTTAATTTGGCTCTCAAACCTTCATGCATTGAATCCAAAGATTAGACTTATTTTGAGTATTTAAAATAGCGCATGTCAAGTTTCCTTTCATCAAGGGGGGTATCAAAAGAGACTAATAATGATTTTAGAAAGTTTTTGGTCTAAATATAATTCAAAAGCTTTTCCAGGCTTTTAAAATAAGAACTATTTTTATTTAACAATAATTGCTTAGAGAGCTGACTTTTTGATATCCAATCTTTTTTCAATGCCGTCCTTTCTGGGGATCCAATAAGCTCTCCATTTCTTTTTTGCAAGGATGAAATGATATTTGATGACTCCTGAAGCGATGAAAAGGTTCCGCTGTCTAGCCAGATTGATGCCTTATCGAGTGGAATAACATCTATTTTTTTATACTTTATATAGATATTATTTAAATCAGTAATCTCAAGCTCTCCTCTGGATGATGGCTGGAGTGATTCTGCTAATTCAATTACATCCTCATCATAGCAATACAAACCCGTCACGGCTGCATTAGAAGGGGCAATTTTTGGTTTTTCTATAATATCTTCGACCTCACCATACTCATTAAATTTAATAACACCATATCTTTCGGGATCATTCACAATGTAACTGAAGATTTTCACTCCTGATTTAAAACTATGAACTATATTTTCATTGATGCTATTACTATAAAAAATATTATCACCTAGAATTAGGGTGACCTTACCCCCTGCAATTTTTTTCTTAGCTATAATAAAAGCTTCCGCAAGTCCATTTGGTTTATCTTGAGTGAGATATTCAATTTTGATTCCATAATTATCACCATTACCAAGCAATAATTTAAATCTTTCTAAATCATGTGGAGTAACTATGATCGTAATATCACGTATCCCAAGCTCCATTAGTGTTACAAGGGGGTAAAAAATCATTGGTTTGTCATATATTGGCAAAAGTTGCTTAGAGATTATTGTGGTAATGGGTTTTAGTCGAGTACCAGATCCACCAGCCAATATTATTCCTTTCATATTTCTTCCCGATTAATTATTTCTTTTTTGAGCTCTTCTTTCCATTGAGAAGGCTTAATATTGAAAGTACTAAAAATTTTATCAGAATTTAATGAGGTATTAAGCGGCCTATTAGCTGGAAGATTGAAGAACGAATTTTTAACTTTTATTATTTCTTGATGAGAATATTTTGCTGATGAGGTCTGGATAAACAAATTTTGAATTTCTTGAATTAGCTCATATCTCGAAGCTGTACCTTGGTTGGCAAAATGATATATTCCCCCCAAAGATAAGTCGTTTAAATATTTTGGAATAATTTTGATAATTGCTTTTGCTAAAGAGCTTGCAGATGTCGGAGAACCAATGCAGTCATAGGCTCCAGTTAGATTATTATTATTTATTATTTTCAAAATTATTTTTTCTAAAAAATTATTTTTATATCTGCTAAAAAGCCATGCAGTTCTGATTATTAAGCATGAATAGGAGGTATCAAGTAAGTTTCTCTCTCCGTGTAATTTTGCTAAGCCATATTTATTTATAGGATTTGTTTGATCATTTTCAGAGTAATCACCTCTTATGCCATCGAATACATAATCCGTAGAAATATGAATAATAGGAATTTTTTTAGACATTGAAAACTTACCAAGCTCTAAAATAGCCTCAGAATTTATGATGTTATTCTTTTGATTTACTTCCGCTCCATCTACATCGTTAAAAGCAGAAAAATTACATATTAAATTAGGCTTATATCTCGACAAGATACTTTGTATTTTATTAATCTCAACCAAGTTAATTTCTTTGGAAGAGAGAAAAACTGCATCTGGCTTAAACTTTTGAAAAGATCTCGCCAGTTGACCATATTTTCCTATGACCAAAATCAAGACTCCCACCAATTAGGGTTATTTTTATACCACTCAATGGTTTCTTGAAGATTTTTTTCGAAATACTCAGTTGGTGACCAATCCGTTAATGAGTAGATTTTTGAATTATCAATCGCATATCTAAGATCATGCCCAGGACGATCATCAACAAACTCAATTAGATTCTCATCACACCCCATCATAGCAAGTAAATGTTTTATAAGAGACAGATTAGAGATTTCATGATCTCCTCCAATATTTATTTTCTCATTAATAACACCATGTTTATGAATAGAAATAATAGCTTGAGCATGGTCTTTGGCATAAATCCAATCTCTAATATTTAGACCATTTCCATAAACTGGGATCTTTTGTTTATTTATAATTTTTCTTATGACAGTTGGAATTAGTTTTTCAGTATATTGCCTTGGACCAAAATTATTGCTGCAATTAGTAATCACATAGTTAAGATTGTATGTCCGTGCCCATGATTGAACCAATAGATCTGATGAGGCTTTAGAAGCAGAATAGGGGGAGCTTGGCTTGTAATTTGAGAATTCTGTAAATTTTTTATCGTCAAAATCAAGATCTCCATATACCTCATCTGTAGAAACATGATGAAATATAAATGAAGGCAATATTTTTTTTATTTCCAGGGAGGCTTGAAGTAGATTGAATGTACCCATAATATTTGTCTCTAGA
>Ga0255766_10000720_pt1 | contig 30413 bp, 30 predicted proteins | sample 071ome_23_FD_179966 | JGI IMG/M metagenome (GOLD analysis project Ga0255766, IMG submission 179966) | Coastal salt marsh microbial communities from the Groves Creek Marsh, Skidaway Island, Georgia - 071403BT metaG (version 2) | ecosystem: Environmental > Aquatic > Marine > Intertidal zone >...
AGAAAACTTATTGAAAATGCCAAAGAAATTCATTGTGTAAATTCTTCATTTTTAAACTTAATTGATAGATTAAACATAAAGGGAGAGTTATTTTTTCATGATATTATAAAAAATAGAACAATATATCTATCAGAGAAATGGGAAAAAATAAATTATGGGAATAAATATAGAAATTTCATTAGGGGAATTATTAGATAAAATAACAATATTGGAAATAAAATCTTCAAAAATTAAAAAAGAAAATAAATTAAAAAATGTCAATTTTGAATTATATTATTTAAATTCATATCTAAAAACTATAGATATAGATAACGATATAAAAAACCTTAAAAATCAGCTTTATAAAATAAATAAAAAGCTTTGGGAAATTGAAGATAGAATCAGAATCCATGAAAAAAATAAAAATTTCAATAATGAATTCATTGAACTTGCAAGAAGTGTTTATATGGTAAATGATGAGAGAGCACAAGTCAAAAGAGAAATTAATACTTTATATTCTTCTGAATTTATTGAAGAAAAAGAATATGTTGAGTACGAGTGATTAAATTTTTAATTTTATATTAATGAAAAATAAAATTAATTCGGTTCTATTAATAATAATATCTTTAATCGTATTCATAAATTTTCAGTCTAAATCATTAATAGTCTTGGGATCTTACTGGGATGACTTGGGTTATATAGAAACATCAAAAATAATTATTGATAAATCTAAATTATTTTTCAAAGATTTTAATAATTCTTTTTTAGGAGAATTTAATTACAATTTAGAATTTTATGGTTATTTAATTCCAATAACTATTTATCTAATTTCAAATAACTATTTATTTTTAAATTCATTAAAAATTTATCTTTTGAAAGTTCATAACTATAGCCCTTTAACTGAACATGATTTGGTAAACATTAGTCGGTTTTTAATTTTTAATATTTTAGTGTTCATACTATTTTTATGGACTTACAAAATTTATTCAAACTTGTATTCAAAAAAATATTCGATTATGTTTATTTTATTACTAATAACAATTCCTAGTTTTTATGGACATCTATTATTTAATTTAAAAGATATACCTTTTGCTTTTTTATTTTTTATTTCAAATTTATATTTAATTAAATATAAAAAATATCTTTTTGATAATTTTTGGGTTTCTAAAAGATATCTTTTTTTTATATCAATATTATTTTCTTTACTCCTTCTAATTAGATTCAGTGGCATTTTATTTTTTTTATTTTCAGTTTTTTTAATTTTAGTTTTGAATTGGAGATTAATAAATAAAAACATTTTTACAAATTTAACTTTTATATTTTTGATTGGAGTCATAATAACATTTGTACTGTCACCATCTTCGTGGCGATATCCATTTAAATGGCTAAGAGGAGCTATCGAGACTCAATTTTTTCTTGATTGGGGTGGCAGCGTATTAACTAACGGTAAGTTTCTAATAGGAAAAGATCTGCCACCAACATACTTATTTGAATGGTTGATTTATAAACTTCCTTTAAACATAATATTTTTTTTCATAATAAGTGTTTTTTATATAATAAAAAAATGGAGAACTTTAGATGAATTCAGTTCATTTATTTTTATTCAATTAATTACTATTACTGGTGCTTTCTATATATTAACTCCAGTCTCATATGATGGTATAAGACAATACTTATTTTTAATACCAATGTTTGTACATTTTGTTGTTTTAATAATTTCTAAAATTAATTTCTTAAATTTAAGCTTTTCAATTCAGATTACCATATTCATTTTGTCAATAATGTATATGATTAATTCTCAAAAAGATATTTATCCTTTCAACTATTTATATTTCAATGAAGTAGTTGAAGAAAATAAAATATCAATTGAGTGTGATGAGGTAAGTGGATGTGGTAACTGGGAATCTGATTACTGGGGGCTTTCTGGTAAATCTATTATTAAAAATACTCAAGACTTTTTAAACAATGATGAGGTTTATTTTTGCCAGCCAGAACAAGTCTTTACTGATTATCTTAAAGTAAATATTGATAAAAATACAAAATCATTTTGGTTGTATTCGATTCACAGGCCTGGGGAAATTAATAACTTGTGTAACAAAATTAAGTCAGACTTAACTAGTTGCAAGCTTTTTTATACTGAAAAAGTATTATTGAGAAACACATTTATAGATGTAAGTCATTTATATAAATGTATCAAAAACTAATAATTTTTTCAATTATGTAGTTAGGTCTTTTTTTAACTTCAATAAAAATATTGCTAATATATTCTCCAAGTACACTTATTGAAAAAAGCTGAATACCTGACAAAAAATATATTGAAGAAAGTCCAAAATCCCAATTAAATACTTTGATGTTATATATTTGAGATTGTATGAAAACAATTAATGAAAAAAATATGCTCCCTAAAGAAATTAGAATTCCCGCTAGACCTATAAATCTAATAGGCTTTGTGCCATAGTCAAATATACCTCTAAAAGCTAATGAAATGAATTTAGATAATGTCATTTTTGTAGACCCAAATTTTCTTGACTGTTTTTCGACATCTATAACTCCAACTTCATAGCTAACAAATGCTCTCAGACCATTGAAATACCTATTCCTCTCAGGAAATAAATTAATTTTTTCTACAATTTCCTTATCGAGCAAACTAAAATGTCCAACATTTTTTGGTAAATTAATTTCAGACATACTTTGTTGAATAGAATAAAAAATCTTAAAAATTATTTTTCTAAATATATTTTCATGTCTTCTGGTTCTTTTTGCTAAAACTATTTTTTTTCCTTCTTCCCACTCATTTAATAATTCTGAAATGTATTTTGGATCATCTTGAAAGTCTGCATCCATTACAATAGCTGCATCCTCATTAAAATTTTCTAAACCTGAAAATATAGCTGCTTGATGACCAAAGTTTCTTGAAAACTTTATTAATTTATATGAGTAATTGTTATTTACTTCTAATTTTTGAAGTTTTAACCATGAATCATCATCTGAACCATCATCAATAACAGTTATTGTAAATTTATAATTCATTTCAGTTAGGAAATTGGTTAGATAGTTTTGAAATTCAAATATTGAATCTGATTCATTATAAACAGGTAAAATTATATTGATTTTTTTCATTGTTGTTATGTTAATAAGTTTAATTATGAATTTAAAAATTTGTTTATTTATAGTTAAGCATAAAGAATAAAGTTATGAATTTAGAAAAAAATAAAAAAATTTTGTTAATTCTTATACTAACTTTATTACTATTTTCATTTATTTTGATAAACAACCTCTTCAATTACCCAATTGAAAATAGTTATGATGGTGATGCACACATAGAATATATAAAATTTTTCTCTATGTATTTACCAAATGACATTGTGTTGCCTCAAGAGCTAAATACATATCAATTTTACAATCCACCTTTAAGTTACTTTGTACCATCTATGAGTATGGTTTTATGTAGAAATATTATTGATAGTGATAATCTTGTTCAATCTTGCCTTCCATACATGTTTTTAACTACCAAAATATTTAATATTTTATTATTTTTATCAACAATCATGGTCCACTTGATGATAATTAAAAAAATAAGTAAAAATAATAAAAATACTATTGTGTTTTATTTAATTGTTCAAAGTATATTATCAGTTAACTACAGGGCTGTGTCGATGTTTCGAAGTGAAATTTACTTAAGTTTTTTTCTTTCACTATTAATTTATTTTATTGCATCTAAAGACTTAACAAAATATAGATTTCAAGATGTTGTAAAAATCTCTATATTATTTTCTTTAATGATTTTTACAAGACAATTAAGTTTGATAATTATTTTTGCATTCTTTACCTCTTATTTTTACTATTCAATTAAAAAAAATTCTCTTAAAAATTTTTTTAAAATTTCTTTTCAGATTTTTTTAAGTGTTTTAATAATATGCTTTAACTACATCTCACTTACTATTAAAAATTATGGAAACTATTTTGCTTTTAATATTGATAGATCACAAAAATCGATTGAAATCTTAGATATTATTAGCAGATTTTATATATTTGATTTTGACCTCTTTCTAAAACCAGTAAGAAATTATCTTGAAAATAAAATAGTCCTTATTTTCTTCTCAGATTTGTATGGAGATTATTGGGGATATTTTGCTAACTTATTTGAATTTATAAATGTTGAATTATTTACAAAATATTTAGGATTTATAAACATACTTGCACTTGCGCCATTTGTATTTTTTTTATTATCTTTAAATATCAAATATGTAAATTATGCTTTTATTTTATTTTTCATTAAATTTTTAATTTTTCTTTCAATAGTTTATTTAATTATTTTTAATTTTCAATATGATGATGGTTCTGGAGATACAATTAAAACAATATATATTTTATTTGCTGTGCAGCTCTTACCCGTAATAGCCTCTTTAAAATTTAATAAATTGAAGGCTGTCACTCAAAATTTATTTATTTATTATGGATTTTTTATGTTTTTAATAAGTTTTTTTAGCTTCCTAATTATTGTTTAAATTAAAATTACATTTACTGCTGTATGGTTTATTTTCGACTAGTTGATAATACTCAACAATATACTCTTTTGAACATTTATATCCATATCCAAAATCTATAGTGCTATAAAATTTAAGAGACAAAATAAAATTTAAAATAAAAAATGCTATCAAAAAAAATCTCCATATTTTCTTAATATAAATAGCTTCCAACAAGTTGGAAATAAAAATAAAAAACAAGGGCAAAATTGGTATTAACACCCTACCTCCTGGAAAAGGCTTATTAAAAATAACTGGAAGGACTATGAGACTAATTATTGAAAAAATAAAAATTAAATTTTCATTTTTAAAGAATAGTTTTTTATTAGTTTTGATATTTTTAAAAATTAAATATGAAAAAAATAAGAAAAAGATCGACTGAAGATAGACATTATAAAAATAGAATGATTCGAGCATACCTGATAAGTCAAAAATTAAAAAATCAAATCCTATATATTCGTAACCGTATAGTGGTTTGCCACTTTCAGATATTAAAAATGTTAAATAAGCAATAATCAGTACAATCGGTTGTAAAACAATTAGAAAAATTATATTTTTTTTATTTTTTAGCTCTTCTCTTAATTGGATAATCTGAAAAACAATAAAAACTATAAGATAAATACTGATTGATAGTGAAGCCAAAAGTAGTAATAAAGATGCAATGAAATACTTATACTTTAAATCTGTTTTGAAATAAATAATCATTCCTAACAAGATTAAAGAAGCAGCTATACCATAACCTCTACCAAGAGAGAAATACTCAAAAAGTCTCGGACTAGATACTAATAAAAATATAGAAGTATATTTATACTTTAAATCTTTAACTAAGTAACAGCATGAAAAGACGTAAGCTATCCCAAAAAAAATATTTGGCAATCTAACAAATAACTCCGTTTTTGAAAAAATTGTTGTCACGGCTATCAAAATAGTGTTTAGGTAATGATTATTTGCTATACCTGCATTGAAGAAATCCTTTGTTAATACATAGTTTAAAAACGTGTACGCCTCATCATAAACAATAGGATTTAAAAAGCCTTTAAGAACTAAAATAACTGAATAAAATATTGCAATTAAATATAGAAAGTTATTATTTTTTTTTAATTTCACTTTTACATTTTACATACAATACTTCAATTAAATATTACATTTTACCAATTGATATAATACAAATATGACTTATACTCCAATTTTATGTTTTGGATATGATAGACCAAATCATCTCAAAGCTATGCTTAATTCCCTAGAGAATAATTATCTATCAAGCAAATCAGATGTGACAATTGCTATTGATGGAAAAAATAAAAATACTAATTCGGCTTTGCATAGTGAAACAATTGAAATTGCTAAATTAAATTGGAATTTTAGATCTGTAAATGTTATTGAAAGAGAAATTAATCTTGGCTGTAGAGATAATATAATTACATCAATTTCTGAAATGTTCAGCAAAAATGAAAAGTTAATAATCATTGAAGATGATTTAATATTAAGCAAATATTTTATTAAGTATATGAATGAAGCTCTAGAAAAGTATGAGAACGTAGAGCAAATATGGCATATTAATGGATATACATATCCTCAATTTGTCAATAAATCTAGGAGTGCAAGTATAGGAAAATATGTTTCCCCTTGGGGTTGGGCAACATGGAGAAAAAATTGGGAAATTTTTTTGAAAAAAAATTATTATGAAGAAAATTTTATTTCAAAGTTAAATAAAAAATCTATTGATCAATTTAATCACAATGGTTTATATGATTGGGAGAACATAATACTAAAACATCAGGAAGATAAAGCAAGTATTTGGGATGCTTACTGGTATCAAGCAGTATTTATGGAAAATGGTCTAACAATATTTCCAAATAAATCGATGGTTCAAAATAACGGTTTTGATGGAACTGGTGTACATTGTTCAAATATAAATGACTGGAAAACTTCTTTAGCCACAAAACATATTATAAAATGGCCAAAAAAAATTAACATTAATTTAGTTCATTACTGCAATTCAATCTTATTTTTTAAATTTTATAACTATAAACGATACTGGAGATACCATAGAAGCAAATTTTCAAGTTTTAAGAATTTTTATCTTTTCATTTCTAAGAAACTTTTTGGATCAAAAATTTCTTAACTTTCCCAAGTTTTATTCTTAAAGTAAGATAAAAATAATTCAATACAAATCTTAAGCTAAATGATTTTAAAATATTTGTAACACTTAATTTAAAAAAATTATTCATAGAATTTAAAAATTCTTGAGGATATTTTAAATACAAATCATTAAAAAAATATAACTTATACTCAGGTTTTCTCCAATTAGTATGATCGTTAAACTTTGAAGAAGTAAACATATTTCTAGGATATCTAACAATTAATTCATCTAAATTACTATTTTTTAATTGTAAGCTATAAACGCTTTCACAATTTAAATATTCAGGTAAATTTAATTTTATAATTTCATTATCAACAAAATCACAAATATTAAAAAATGTTTCTGATATTTCTGAAGGAAATGCAACAAATCTATCACAAATTCCAAAATAATCCTCACCTTCAGGAATATAAATTTTATTAACATCAGTGAAGTTCTCTTTATAAATCAACAATTGATCAAATCTTGTGTAAATAATTTGATCATACGTTTTTAAAATTTCTAAATAATTCTTTAAAACAATATCTTTTAAAGCAAAATGTATTATTCCTGAATTCTTTAGTCCAGTGTCTTTCCCAAGCTCAAAAACTTCTCTCCAATTATTATTGAAATTATTTTCATAATATGAAAACCAATCTGACGGTTCTTCAAATCCCCATATGTATTTACATTTTTCTTTATAGGGAAATTTTTTAATTTCTTCAAAATTTGTGCAAAGTGCAAAATCTGTTTGGGTTGATAATTGTAAATTTTTAAATATAGATCTCCAAGTTTTTTTTCCACCTCTTGGAAGTCCGTGTAGTATTACTAAAGTTTTAAACATTATTAAAAGAATTTTGGTTTGTATCGTTCATTTTTATAATTAGTAATTAATTTAATTTGGTCTCTTAAACCATGACCTTTTCTTCTTAATGCCAAAAATGGATAGTCGTACTGAATACTTGGATTATCTCTAAAATCTGTTTCATTATCAACAAATACGCATCCATATAATTTACTTAATAAACTAAAGATGCTTTGATCATGCCTATTTTCTATAAAGAACTCATTATTTTGATAATTGTTATAAAAGTCGGTGATTAAGTTATTATCAAAATCAATAACCTTAATAAATTCTTGAATATAACTTTTTGTGTGTAAGTTGTTTTTAAAAATCATATGACCTGCTTCAAATTGGGTAGAGTTGGCAAGACTATTGCCAGGAGCAATTTTAAAATATTCAAATAATTGTTTTGTGGAATAATATTTTTCAATATGATCTGGTAAAGATTTTATTCTAAAATTTCCATATTCAGAATCTTTAAGCATATCTAAATACTCATTCAACTTTTTTTTTCCATTTTTATTAAATATAGAACCAGCATCCATATAAATAATGATGTCATCTTGATTTAATTCTTTTGAAAAATAATCTAAGAAATAAATTTTCCAAAGCCAATAACCTGCACCTCTTTTTTGAGATAGTATTGGGTGATATTTTTTTTTAAAATCATTACTAATATCTTTAAAACTAAATGAGAAAACACTATTAAAAATTCCTGAGCTCTCAGCAAGTTTACTTAGATGAAATTTTGAATACTTAAACTGTGTACCTTCACTAAATGTAAAAAAGATAATTTTCTGTTTCATAATATAACAAAATTATAGTTTATATGATTAATCTTAAGTACCATATCATTATGAAATTAAGTATATTTACCAGTTTTACCAATCCAGATGATAGAAATGATCCCTGGAAAGAAGCACTGGCTTGTTACGAGGATGTAGCTGATGAGGTTATTACTGTTGGCCAAGACTGGCCAGAAGAATTTAGCTGGGAGCATATAGGCAAAACTTTTCAAAAAGGTTTTGATTTATGCACAGGTGACTGGGTAATAAGAATGGATATTGATTATTTTTTTCATGAAAAGGATATTTTTAAAATAAAAAATTCTCTAGAAAAGTTTAAAAACTTTCCAGCAGTTGGGTTTCCTCAATATCAGTTCTACTCTCCAAAAAGATATCAAATAAAAACTATTTTGGTTATTGCTTTCAATAAAAAAAATTTTCCAGAAATAAAACTAAATGGTGGAGGCGATCTATGTCAAGCAACTTTAGATGGAGAACTAATTTCGGCATTTGATGTTCCAATAATTAACATTCCAATTTGGCAATATGACAATACTTTTAGAACGAAAGAAATAATCTATTTTGACAGAGGAAGGTTTGCTAGAGCTTGGTTTAGATGGTTTAAAAGCTGGAACGATAGAGGTGGCTCATCAAACAATGAAGCATATGATGCATGGTATCTAAACATAGTAAATAAATTTCCAAATCATACTTTAAAAAAAAGGTTGAAAAATCATCCAAAATATATTTTAGACAAATTGCAAAGCTTACAAATAGATCAGTTTGGCTACAATTGTTTTGGATTAAATGAAAGATTTGAGTTTAAAGTAAAGAATTTATTTAACCAATTAAAAATATTATTAATTATTAAACTCAAAATAATAAAATACAAACTATGGAATTTTTAAGCTATCACATAAACAAAAGACTTAAATATATCTTAAATAAGATTGAATATTTTGGACTAAAAATTTATTACAGAAATATTAGCAAACACAGTATTAGTGAAATAATTAAAAAAAATAGAAATATTTTATCTACAGTAGATGAATTTTTACCAAAAGAAGTATTTTCTGAAACAGATTACGGATTACAAACTAGAATTCATCTAAATTTAGACAAGCAAATATGTAATCTTCCAACTTATTCTGATTTAATGATTTATATAATTGATAAACATATTGAGGAATTGAAATATTTAGAAATTGGTGCATCTGTGTTGAAAAATTTTATGCAAATATGCAATTACTTTCCTAATACCAAAAATTATGTTTACGATATAAACCCTATAAATCCAAAATTTGATGATTTGTTCAAAAAAGAAAACATCACCTACTTTAAAGGTAATGTTTTATCAGATATTGAAACTGAATTCTTTAAACAAAATTTAAATGAAAAATTTAATTTTATATTTTCAGACGCACTACACACCCCTTATGGAGTAGTTACTGAATTTAATAACATAACAAAAGAATTGTTAGATGACAAATTTATTATTTATTTTGATGATTATGACTTCAAAGGCTTAGGAGAAACTATAAATTCAATAGCAGCAGATATGTCAACAAGATACGAAGAAATAAATTTATATACTTTTAATATCTATGGTTGGATAGGGCAATATGAAAAAACTCATAAAAACGCAATTATTTCAAACATTAATTTAAGAGACACCTTAAAAATAGATTTAAATCTTTACAAATTTAAACAGGTTGATTACGATATTTAAACATAACTATTGAACTAATAGCAAAAATACAAAAACTAAGATAAATCGAATTATTAAATTTTACAACATCTACATAATTCCAATGATTTAAGTAAAGAAAATAGGCTGTATTTCCAATCAAAAACAGAAATTTAAAATACTGTCTTTTTTCTTTCAAAAAAATAAAAATAGAAATCAATGTTAAAAATGGTGCAAGCGAATATAAGTTAAATCTTAGTGGTGGATACCAACCAATTAGCGACCAGAAACACCAGTATATTATAAAAACAAATGCAAGATTTTTAACTATAAACTCGTTTTTAAAAAAACTCTTTTTTAATAAATAAAGTAAAACAAACAATAATGGTACTGAAAGATATTGAATCGAGTTTATAAAATCTTTAAAGTAACAAATAAAGTTTTCAGGTAATGACATACAATAAAATTCTGAATTGTCGTAACTAGATTGATTAATTGAATATTTTACATTTTCATAACCATTTATTATATGAGCTGGCAACCACTTAAATTGATACCACCGTTCAATTGCAGAATTATATGGAATATAACCTGAAGAATAAATGTAAATATTCCAACTAAAATATGGAATAATAAAAGCTACACCCTTATAAAAATTAAATGTAACTTTTTTAAGATCAAAATCTTTGAAAAATATAAATAAGAAAGATATTGCAAAAGTTGTATTTGATAAATACAAACAACCTAATAAAAACGACCAGTTGATTATTTTTTTATTTTCTAAATTATTTAGTTTCATAAAGTAAACACACAAGAAAAATGAAAGGATTGTCAAAGTTTGATGTGCAGAATCAAATAATCCGAATTTAAATATTGGGTTTAAAACTATCAAAAGGTTTACAAAAAATAAATTATATAAACTTAATTTATATTCATATATCTTGTAAGTAATTAAATTTACAAATGATAAAACAATTAAATGTAATAATAAAAATGAAGCAAAATATTTAGCAATTATATCTTTGAAAAATAGATCTAGAATAATTGAAATTAATTTTAGAAAAAGTATATATATCGGTCTTTCTTGATAGTTGTAATCAAAAGAAATTATTTCATTAAAATTTTCAATTCCAAAAATATATAATTCAGCATCACAGCTAAATGGTATTAGCATTGAGTAATTTAAAAAAGATATTTTTGTTAATTGATTACATAAATAATATTCATAATTACCAGAATTTAGAAAAAATAAAAAAAATAATAAAAATAAAGAAAAGACAATATTTAAACTAAAAAATTTAAAATATAACTTTAACATCATGGTTTTAAGATATTAAAAGTATTTTCATTTCTAAAATCAGAAATCATAGAAATTGCCCATAAAAGAAGCAGTGTCCCATGAATATCTGGCTCGTCAAAACCTTTTGAAATCTTTACACCATAATAATGTATTTGCGACTTGTTCTTAAAATATGAAAATCCTCCTAAATCTGGAAAATAATTTTCATAAATTTTTTTCAAAATATCATTGAAATATTCATTAATCTCAATATATTTATAACTATTATTAAGTTGTTTTGAGGATTTGTAAATTACATAAACTAAATCAACAATGTCGCAGCCAAAGTTTTTTGGACTATGATTTAAGCAAAAATCAATAATTTTTTTTGGATAATGTATTTCAAGATTAAGCCAATCCATTCCAGAAATAATTTTCATAGCACCATTTATTATCTCTGCTTCATTTTTTATTGTTCCCTTGAAATACATTCCAGTTTTCGCATCTGCTAGGTTATCTACAGTTTTTTGGAATATTTGTTTTAAATTTTCTGAATTTTCATTTTTTTGAGTCTCTAAAATAAACATTAGATTTGCTAATTGTGCACCTGATGTCCAAGGTGTAGACCAATCTAGTGTGTCAATATATTGTTGCAATTTATCTTCCTGAAGAAAATTCGAAAAATAGTTACTTCGATTGTTGCTGCCAATTTGTTTTAGTGTAGAAATAGCTTGTTTAGTTTCAGCAAGAATAAATTCATTTAAAACTTCTGACTTTGGTTTATATCTTTGTGGTTTTAAATATTTTTTTAAAATGTATTTAAAATTTACTAATAAAGGATTTCTGTTAAAACTTTTTACATAATTTTCATCTATAAAAGAATTGGATGGAAATTTTTTAAAATTACTTGTTTGGAAATTATTTATATAATCTATCCATTCAGATTTATCATCCCTTGTGTCAAATTCTCTTATTATGTGCAGAATCTTTATTGCATAACAAGAAAAACCAAGATTTAAAGATGTTCCACTTTTTGTACTTCCTTTTTGGACTGGTTTAAACTCAAACTGATTTTTAGATAAAGTATTTAAAAATTTTTTAACACCTTCTACAAAATTATCATCTATTGTATTCATAATCATGTCCTAGAGTTATTATTCTAATAGCGATGATAAACATAGTTTATGCTTGTGATAGTAATTACAATCAACAATTAAATAACTCAATAAACAGTATATTGAAACATTGCTCAGAAAATGTTTCTATATTTATCATTCATGATAAACCTGCTTCTTTCGAAGAAAGAAAATTGAAATTAATAAAAAAATTTCCTAATTTAAAAAGAATTGAATTGTTTTCAATTAACAAAAATGACATTAAATTTCCTAATTTAAAAAATAAACATGTCAGTGAGGCAACGTACTATAGGTTGTTTATAGAAGAACTGATACCATCTGAGGTTGACTTTTTGCTTTATTTAGATGCTGATATCATTTGTATTAAAAATTTAGCTGAACACTATAAACGAATTGTTGATCAATTAAAACAGTCAGAATATGTAATTGGTTGCAGAACAGAATTTCAACTAAATGACTCTAATCGAATAAAGTTTGAAAGCTTGGAGATGAATTCAATATCTTACTTTAATGCCGGAGTGATGTTTATTAATTTTAATAAATGGAGAAAAAACAACATAGGAAAGAAGTTGATTGAGAAACTAAACGATGATGATTTAGATTTAGAGTATTGGGATCAAGATTTGTTAAACAATCATTTTGATGGTAATTATATTGAAATTTATGAAATGTTGAACAAGCCTTTAAATGTTAAATGGGAAATGAATAGAAATGAAATTTGGTCTACAAGCGTATTGCTTCACTACCAAGGAAATTGTAAACCATGGAATATAAAATATGCATTTAATCGTCTATCTGTACATTATCACAATAATTCAATTGATACTTTAGGGAAATATCATTTACTAAGTAAAAATCGATTTTTTGATTTTTTTCATTTAGTTAAAAATTTAGTAAATATAAAATTCAGACATCTAAAGTCACCTGGAAAGTTTTATTTGACTGCTATAAGTACCCTTATATGGAAATCCAAATGAAAATTGTTGTATTTGGAGCAAATGGTTTATTAGGTTCATCTTTAGTTAATAATTTATCAAAAGATAAAAACTTTAAAACAATTCCTTCAACTAGAAACGAATTAGATTTATTAAACGGAAACAAAGTTAAAGAATTTATTCATGATATAAAGCCAAACGTTTTGATAAATGCAGCGGGTAAAGTTGGAGGAATATTATCAAATAGAAATTTTAAAGCTGATTTTATTATTGAAAACTCTTTAATTAATTTAAATATTGCAGAAGCCTTAAGATCTTATACAAACGTAGTAAATATTGCAATTGGAAGTAGTGCAATGTATTCACCAAATAATAAGATTCCATTCGAAGAACACCAATTATTTACAGGAGAGCTCGATTCTAGCAATAGACCATATTCAATTTCTAAACTTACTAATTTTGAAATAAATAAAAGTTTGCATTCTCAGTATGGAGTAAACTACTTAAATTTAATTCCTACAAATCTCTATGGTCAAAATGATAACTTTAGTGAAACTACAAGCCATGTAATTCCAGGCCTTATTTATAGATTTCATAATGCAAAAATTCAATCTAACAATGAAATTAGTATTTGGGGATCAGGATTTCCAAAAAGAGAATTTCTTCATGTAGATGATTTATCTGAAGCAATAATTCATCTATTAAAAAATTCTATTTTTAACCAAACTTTCAATGTTGGCTCAGGGGAAGAAATAAGTATTAAAGACCTATCTGAATTAATTTGTAAAATCGTTAATTATAAAGGTGAAATTATTTTTGATCCAAAATACCCTGATGGTGCAAATAGAAAATTATTAAACTCAGAAAAAATTAACAACTTAGGTTGGAATAGTAAAATTAACTTAAAAAATGGATTGATGTCAACTTACGAATGGTACATAAAAAATTTATCTAATTAATTGAATTGTCCCATGTTGGGGAAAGCAAACCCTTTTCAATTAGAACTTTCTCTCTCTCCGCTTGAATTAAATCATCATGCACCATCATTTCAACTAATTCTTTAAAAGTAGTCTTGGGTTCCCATCCAAGTTTATTCTTAGCTTTACTTGGATCGCCAAGAAGAAAATCTACTTCATTTGGTCTTAAATACTTTTCAGAGGTTTCAACATAATCTTCCCAATTTAAATTAAGAGAACTAAAAGCTATATTTAGAAAATCTTTTACAGTATACGTTTCACCAGTTGCAATTACCCAATCTTCTGGATTGCTAAATTGTAACATTTTCCACATAGCTTCTACATAATCACCTGCAAATCCCCAATCTCTACTTGCATCTAAATTTCCCAAAATTAACTTAGATTGTGTTTTATGATAAATTCTCCCCAATGCCTTTGTTATTTTTCTTGTAACAAATGTCTCACCCCTTATAGGTGATTCGTGATTAAATAATATGCCATTTGAAGCAAAGATATTATATGATTCTCTGTAAATTTTAGTTATATTATGAGAGAATACTTTTCCTGCTGCATAAGGGCTCATAGGATTTAATTTTGATGTTTCGTTTAACTTAACTTCCTTATCTCCACCAAACATCTCAGAAGAAGAGGCTTGGTAAAATTTTACATCTTTTTCTAAGTGTTTAATAGCCTCTAAAAGAGAAAGTGTACCAAGAACACTTGTTTGAGATGTAAATATAGGATTTTCAAAAGAAACTTTAACATGTGATTGGGCTCCTAAGTTATAAACCTCATCCGGTTTAATTGATGTAATTAAACTTTGCAATGAAGCAGAATCTAATAAATCAGAGTAGTGTAAATTAAGTTGTCCACTTGCTTTATACTTTGAAATCAATTCATCTATCCTAAAAGTGTTAATACTTGATGATCTTCTTATAGTCCCGTGAACTGTGTAATCTTTTTCTAAAAGAAACTTAGACAGGTAATATCCATCTTGACCAGATATACCCGTTATAAATGCAACATTACTCATAGTTTTTAATTATATCTTTATATTTATTATCGGAAATAAAAATTCCTAAAAACATAAAAAAGAGTAAAGGATGTTGAACGCCATCCATAGTTATATCAAAAAGAGAAATTAAAAAAATAGGAACTATGAATGGTACTGCAATAAGCTTAGGTACTTTATTAGACAAAATTTTAAGTAAATTAAAGTAAAATACGATAAACAAAAATAAATACGCTATACCTCCTCTAGCTAAAATAGTAAAGAAGTGATTATGAACATGCTCGTTTAACCCATCTCTCCCTAATCTACCCGGAGCTTCAGGATCTGTCATTACTGGTATAATTTCATTAAAACCATATCCATAAGCAATATTTTTTTCTTCTATCATATCTTCTATAAGATCTTGCCAAATATCTAGTCTCCAATTAGTAGTTGGATCTTTTGACATTAACCTATTTCCTTGGAAGTAAAAAGACAAAAAAACTTGAGTTGTATCTTTATTATCATTTACTTTTTTTATAGAATCGCTAACTAAGGTTTCTGGATTATTTTCGGATAATAAAAAACTAAAGTCTGTTTCTGCCACTCTTAAATATGATCCCATAAAGAGAATTAAAGATATTAAAAATGTTACTATGATTTTTTTTCTTGAAATATACCTCCACGCTTTTAAATAGAATAAAAATATGACTGCTGACAATAAATAAGAAATGAAAGCTGCCCTACTCATATACTGAAGCAAAGGAAGTATCAAAGAGCTCAATATTAAAATATATCGAAATATAACAAGATTATTGTAAAAATAAATAACAATACAAATAGCAATTACAGAAATTAATACTATATCTGCACCTTTTGTGTATTGAAACTTATCAGAGTATTTTTTAAAAAAATCAATAAATATATTTGGATAATTTCCAGTATTAAAAACATAAAGAATAAAAGGGATAACTACAAAAACTTTAAAATAATTAATTACTTGGTATTTTTTTTGAAATACATATCCAAGATATAAACTTGAAATTATCCATACAAAAGAAGAAGATTTAAAAATATATACATTAGAAAAATTTGATTTATGGAATAGAAATAAACCTAACGTAAATATAAGGACTGCAAAATACAAATTATTCATGCTTTTAAATTCGTAAAAATAACTTTTACTCAAAAGAACTAAAAAAGCGAAAACTGCTAAAAATCCAACATAAATTTCACCAATTCTAAAACCAAAAATGCTGACACCTAGAAATGATCTAGTAAAAATACTTACTAAACAAATATTTGTAAATACTAATAAAATAACAAAAGCATCAAATTTATTTTTAATCATTTTAAAATAACCTCTTCAGAGCGAAAAAATATTTGTTATATAATTTTAAATTTTGAGGAATAATTCTTTTGTCTTTATAACTACTTTTTGAATCTAACATAGATGTAAATAAATTTTCATATTCTTCACACATAATAAAAGAATTGTAAGGGTAACTTTTTATTTTTTTGAGATAATAAAAATAATTATCATACATTTCATTTAATTTTTCTAGAAAATTTTCTGGATTAAATTCAACCCCGTAATTTATACAGTATTCAGGAATCCCACCACTGTTTATAAATAATAGTGGTAAACCACATTGTGCTGCCTCTATATGGTGGTTTCCTGATGGTTCATTCAAAGACCCTGTTAGGTAAACATCGTGTTTTTTAATTTCAGTTGCAAGATCTAACCCACTCATAGGTAATATGTGTTTAGAATTTTTAAATTCGAAATTATCAGGCAAATTACCAATGTAAGTGAACTCAAATTTTTCTTTGTAATCATCATGTGTCAATAAGCTATCTAATTGAGAGTAAGTATCAAAACCTTTATTCCAGTTAGCTCCCCAGTGATGAGTTACAATTTTCATTTTACTCACTCCATTCCAAGGAACATTGTTAACAGAGTTAAAAATATCTTTATTTGCTCCAGCCATAATCACATTTAAATTATTATTCGACAACCCATGACTAATATATAAATCTTTCAACCAACTACTTACAAAAATAGTCCCATCAGCAATTTGGTTTGCAGATATTAAATAATCATTTACATAATCTGTCTGCTTTCTTTCATCACACTCATTTATCCTGTGTATAACAAGTGAATTAGAATTTATATGTTTTAAGTAGTTAAATACATCAATATGAGTGAAGGCAGAAGACTCAGAAGTTTTTCTAGGCTCTGTTATAAGGATTATGTCTAAATCATCTTGTTTCAGATCAAAGTACACATCATGGCCTCGAGACTCTAAGTAATTTTTTAGATTAATAGCAAAAAGATTGCCACCGCCCCATGGACCGTCTTTAATTTTTGTTCCAATACTAACTTTCATATAATTTCTTCAACATATTGTCAAACTTGATTAATCCGTTAGGTAAAGTATGTTCTTGAACTTTATTGAATGCATAGCTGACATCAGGGATTGCACTATGAAAATTTTGCATATCAAAAATTGAGTTCTTACTTAATATTTTAGAAGCGTAACCAACATTAGTTGAGATAATGGGTGTTTTTGTTATTGCGGATTCAAAAATAGCTCTTGGACCACCTTCAACTCTAGATGAAACAATATACAAATCTAATATATTATAAAGTTCATTTAACTCCTCAAAATTTACATTTTGAAAATATTTATATTCAATATTCATTTTTTTTAGGTTGTGAATTAAAAAATCTCTTCTGTAACCACTAAGTATCACATGAATATTATTATTTTTTTTTGATAATTCATTTATGATTTTTAATAACCTATCAGGACCTTTAGATAATTTGGGTAAGCTTGTGTCAAAACCTTCACTGTCTCGTTGAAACGATCCTATAAAATATTTATTTTCATCTAAATCAAATTTTTTAAATAAATTAGTCTTATTTTCAATGTAAAAAAATTTACTTTGATCAATCCAAAAAGGAATATTTATTGTAGGTTTTGTTGTAAATTTTTTTAGTGTATCTTCAGTTTGATCAGAAATCACATGATATATGTCTATATATCTATCTAACTTTTTAAACTTTTCTTCACTTATTGAATCAAACTTATCTAAATCAATATGGTGTACAGTACAGACTACCTTTTTATTTTTAAGTAGAAAATTATTTTTTGTTTTCCAAGTCCATGGTGAAATTATCCACACAACATTTGAAGTAAATACGTTGTTTCCAATTTCTAAACTTGTGTACTGTTTAAATTCGTTTATAAAATTATCTACCACCCAATTTTCTTTGGGATTATTAATAAATAATTTAATTTTCATTTTTCAATGATAAAACATTAGGCGAAATATCTTTTTTAACACAATCAGAAAAATATTTTTGTTCATCTAAATAAACTATTGAAATTCTTTTTCCTAAATCGTTTAATACATATGTAGGCTTCCTATAATTTTTTACTTTATATTTTTTATTTATAACATCAGTTATAAATTTATAGTCTTGTGAATAATAAAAATTTTCATTGTAGCCACCAATAGAATCAAATACCGACTTCTTAAACATTAATGTTCCATGAATAAACGGGTTCTTAAATTTATAAATTAGTTTTGGAGAGAAGTAGTTGGAAATTTTGGGAATATTTCTTTGATTAGAAATTAGTTTTGCTCTAGTTCCAATTAAATCTAATTTATATTTTTCCATAAGCTCAACTTGATCTTGAAACCGAAAATTCATACTAGAATCATCAGCATCTTGTCTAGCAATTAGCTCTCCTGCAGATTGTGAAATCAATAAGTTTAGAGACTTTGTTAATCCTAAATTTTTTTTATTCTTAAAAAGTTTTATTCTTTGATCTTTTTTTGAATACTCAGTACAAATTTTAAAAGTACCGTCTGTTGAACAATCATCCATAATTAAAAATTCAAAATTTTTGTAAGTTTGATTTAAAACACTAGATATTGCTTTCTCAACTGAATTTTCGTTATTGAATGTTGACATAACAACTGAAATTAATTTTTTTTTATGATTCATTTAAAATTTTTCTAAATTCAGTAATATATTTTTCTATTGAAAAATTTTTATTGTAATATGACTTATTTATTTGTGTAATTGTTTCAATATTTTGACTGTTGTACACTTCTATAATTTTATCTTTTAGACTCTTGTAATCAAACTGAGTAAATAAAAATGGGTACTCTTTAGGAAAAAAAGAATCAATTCCACCATACTGCGGCATTATTATAGGTATTAGGTTCTGAATACACTCATTAATAATATTTGGATGACCTTCGTAAAGTTTAGTTGCTGAAACAAAAAACTTAGCATTAGAAATATATTTAACAGTTTCTTTATGGGAAATTCTAGAAACTATTTCAATATTTTTAAATCTTTCATTTTTAAAATACTCTAATAAAGGACCATCACCAATTATTTTTAGCTTTAAATTATTGATTTCATCTGATACCGCAACCCAACAGTTTACTAAATCTAATACTCCTTTTTCTTCAGAGAGTCTTCCAGCATAAACAGCGTATTCAGATTCATTAACATCTTGAAATTCATCATTATTAAGATCTTGAGTGGGATTGAAGAGTACTTTAGTTCTTATCCTGCCTTTAAAACTATTTTTTATATAATTTTCATGAAAATTTGATAAAGTTAAAACCGTTAAATCTTTTTTAAGTAACCTACTTAGAGATTTTGAGTAATTTGTGGCAAGAATAGATTTAAGAGTTGAGTCATCATAGCATTTATTTTTTATTCCCTCTATCCTCCCATTTTTATTACAACCATGACATGCCTTATTAGGTTTTGATGAGAGATAATGCAATCCATTGATACAATCAAATCTAAAATTATGCAATTTAATTAATACTTTAATATTTTTCTTAATAACTATATTGACCAGATAATTAGAAAGGTTAAACCATGTATTGTGAAAATATACTACATCTGGATTAAATTCATTTATTAATTTGTCAATTTTCGACTCTATACTAAAGTTTCTATTTAATGAAAGTGTAATTAAACTGCTTGCAGAAGAAGAATTCTCAGTATAAAAAGTTTTTACAGTAAAATATTTTTCTAGAATTTTTACTTCGTTATCAACTGCTACATCCTCTCCACTAGTTTGTCTATACTTATTGTGAAGTACCAATATTTTCATATAATTAATGTTAATTAAGAAAAGTAATTTAATTTGAAAGTTTTAGTTATTCTGACATTTGATTCAAGTTTAAACACATGGCTTGAATCTGGAATTTTAAGTAGAGAAATAAAACTCTACGAACAATTAAATAAAGATTTTGGTATAGAATTTACTTTCTTAGAATTTACAAATCATAATAATCTTAAGTTAATATCAGACTACAAAAATCTTAACACGTACAGTTTTTATAAAAATTACAAAATGCCTAAAAATAAAATAGTTAAGTTCATCAAATCTTTTTTTGTAGCTTTAAAAATTTCAAAAGATTTTAAAGACTTTGATTTAATTAAAACTAATCAACTGAACGGATCATGGGTTGGAATTATTTTAAAGTTTAAAAACAAAATACCTCTGTATGTTCGAACTGGTTATAACCACTATGATTTTGAAATATTAAATAAAAAAAATATTTTGAAAATTAGCTTTATCAAATTAATTACAATATTTGCTTTGAAGTATTCAGACACTTATTCTGTCTCAAGTGTTAGAGACCATGTAAATATTAATAAAAATTTTAAAAAGTTTATTAATAAAGACATAGAGATTTTGCCAAATTGGGTAAATCATAAAAAACAATTTAAAAATCTAGAAAATCGTTTTAATAATAAAATTATGATGGTGGGTAGATTAGAGCATCAAAAAAATTATTTAGATCTGATTACCCAATTAAAAGACTCAAAAATAGAAATTGTAATATTTGGCGAGGGTAGTTTAAAGACTCAAATTTCTAATCATGCTAAAAAAAATAATGTAAAAATTACTTTTAAAGGACTAATAGACAATCTAGAACTTGATAAGACTTACGAAGAATTTATTATTTATGTAAACAATTCTTTATTTGAAGGTAATTCAAAATCAACCATAGAAGCAATGAACAGTGGCTGTGTAGTGTTTGCAAAAAATATTCCAAATAATTATGAATTAATTGATGATGGAAATGACGGTTATTTGTATGATCAAATAAATATGAAATTATTAAATAAAGTTTTACAAACTCCAGAAAGTTATGATTATATTTCAAAAAATGCCAACTTAAAGATTTTTAAAAACAGCCTTGAAAAGTATGTAATTAAAGAATTCAGTATATACAAAAAGTTAATAAGTTAATTATAAATTTTTAAAGTATTAAATATTTTTTCAGCACATTCCTGAGCATTGTTCTTTGTTGTATCTATCTCTAACTCAGGGTTTTCTGGAATGTCAAATTTTGCATCTATTCCAGTTATGTTTTTAACAACTTTATTTTTTGAAGCATATAAGTTTTTCTTATCTCTATTTATACATTCTTCTAAAGGAGTGTTTATAAACACTTCATTAAATTCATCAAATTCATACAAAGATCTGGCAAAATCTCGACTTTCTTTTAACGGAGAAACAGTAGCAACAATAGGAATAACCCCTGAGTTTGAAAGAATTTTAGATATATGAGCAATTCTTCTATTATTTTCTAGTCGATCACTTTCACTAAAACCAAGATCTTTATTAATAGTTAACCTAAGATTATCTCCATCCAAAATGTAAAATGGAATCTTTTTTGAGGAAAGTAATTCTCCAAGAGATTTGGCTATTGTGGATTTACCAGATGAAGGCAGTCCTGTTAACCAAACGCAGGGCTTAGATTTCTTATTGAATTGCTCTATATCTTCATGTAAAACTGATGAACCTCTATCTAATTTATAATCAACATAACCAAAAGCAAGTGATTCAAAAGTATACTCATCAATTACTTGAAATGATGACAGGAAATAATCATCTTTATAATTTTTTAGAATATTTTTTTCCTGTAATTCTACTGTTAAAGTCGCAATTGAATTTTTAACTACATCAAAAGTTTCATCTATCTTTGAAACAAAACCTTTTATTGATTTATTTCGAAATTTAAAAATATACCTTTTAGTTTTTATCAGATTACTATCTGAGCACCAAATTAATTTAACTTTTATTGAATCTGTTAATTCAGAAAAGATATTTTTATTTGATAAAAAATCGCCTTTCGATACTGAAATTTCTTTATCAAGTACAATTACCAAATTTTTGTATTTTTTTGTACTTTGCACCTCATTTAGATCAGTAAACATTTTAATTAAGTTACTTTTTTCTCCAGTGTGAGTATTGTAAATTGTCTCACCAATCTCTAAATCAAGACCAAAATTTTCAACATAATAGTGTCTTTTAGATTCAATAATTTTTGAATTTTTTACTAACAATAAGTTTGATTTTGAAAAATTATCTTTAACTTTTATATTAGAAATAGCATCCAGGATATTTTTTGAATCAAATTTTGTTAAATTCTTTGAATTTGAAGTTATATTTTCACCTTTTAATGCTGAGATAGGTATAAATTCAATTTCTTTATCTTCACTAATTAATAATGATAAATCATCTTTTATTTCAGTAAATATCTCACTTGAATAATGTATTAAATCCATCTTGTTTATACAAAATATTACGTGCGAAATATTATTAAAAAGATTTAAAATCTCAATATGTTTTTGTGTTTGACTTGTAATTCCCTTACTTGCATCAACTAACACTAAAGCTGCTGTTGCATGTGTAGCAGCATTTGCCATATTTTTAGTAAATTCTGTATGTCCAGGAGAATCAATAAGCCTAATTATTTTGTTTTTTAAAATAATATATTTAAAAGCAATATCTATGGTTATACCTTGTTCTTTTTCATCAATTAATCCATCTAATAGCAATGCATAATTTAATTGAGTTTCTGCATTATCATATTTTTTACTTATTTCTTCAAGATATCTAGATTGGTCAACAAGAAGGTTGTCTGTTTCATAAATTAATCTACCTAGCAAAGTTGATTTGCCATCATCAACGCTGCCACATGTCATTAAATTTAATATTTCCATTAAAAATAACCTTCTCTTTTTTTTAATTCCATACTGCCCAATTGATCATGATCAATAAGCCTGCCGTTTCTTTCTGAATACTTTGTAGTTTTTATTTCATCAATGATTTGATCTAAAGTAGTAGCATTGCTTATAGTTCCAGCAGTTAGTGGATAGCATCCCAAAGTTCTAAATCTTACTTTCCTAGTTTCTACAATATCATTTTTAGCAATTGGTAATCGTTCGTCATCAACCAAAATTATTTGCTCATCTTTAATTAATACTTTTCTATCATTAGCAAAATATAGATTGACTATTTCTATATTCTCTCTTTTTATATATTCCCAAACATTTATTTCTGTCCAATTACTTATTGGAAACACTCTGAAACTCTCATCCTTTTTTTTATATGTATTGAAAATATTCCAAGGTTCTATTCTTTGATTCTTTGGGTCCCATCTATTATTTACGTCTCTGTGAGATAGAATTTTCTCCTTTGAACGACTCGCTTCCTCATCTCTCCTAGCTCCACCGTAAACAAAATCATAATTTCCTTCTACTAATGCTGCTTTTAAAGCATCTGTTTTCATAATATCTGTATATTTTTCATTGTTAAAAGGAGTAACACCCCTTCTTTCGCCTTCTAAATTTTTAAAGACTTTAAGATCAATATTGTATTTTTTGGTGATATTATCCCTAAAAGAAATCATCTCCCTAAATTTCCACCCAGTATCTATATGTAAAAAAGGGATAGGTATTTTTGCAGGATAAAAAGCTTTTCTAAATAAATGAAGAAGTACAGATGAATCTTTGCCAATAGAATACAAGACTACTGGGTTGTCAGATTCTCTATATGTATCATGAATAATTGCTATTGCTTCATCTTCAAGAATTTTTAGATGGTTATTCAATATTTTCTCTCTTTGATATTCATCCTTATACAAACTATTTTTTAATTATTCTTTTATATAGTTTATCTATATTTGTATATTTTAGACTCTTAATGTTGGATACTAAGTTGGGAGATTTAATAACATTTTGAAACCACCAGTCTATAGTTAAAACACTCAATGAATCTAAATTCATATCTATTTTTTTATCTAGAAAGTTATTTAATTTTTGTTCTGTAATTTCTTCAAAGTTTTTATATTGTAGGTAATTCTTAATATGTAGTTTAGAGTAATCATATGTTGAGTCGATAATAGGTACAGCTCCAAAATATAAACCTTCCCAGAATCGATGTGTATCTAATCCCCAACCTGGTGGGGAAAATACAAAATTTGAATGACTTAATTGTTTGATATAATTATCTTTAGATAGATTAGAAGAATTATTTACCCAATCAATATTTTCAAAATAGTTTTTAAGTTTTTCTCTGGCATCAATATTTGTTTCGGGATTGAAATTTAACATAACGAGATTTTTATCAGATGAAATATTATTAATTTTAAAGTAATCCTTATAGTCCTTAGGAAGAATGTTTGAATTGGAATAGTCATTAGCAAGACCTAGAGGAATTGGTATTAAGTTTTCAGTTTCGTAAATAATATTAATTGAGTACCAACTTATAACACATGAAGGTTTCAATGAAAACAAACTTTTATCAATTGAAGGTTTTGCACTTTGATGGGTAAGGATAGAAATTTTTTTGAATTTTTTTGCTTTTCGTAGAACTGCAAATAAATCTAAAATGAAATCTGTTTTACAAAAAATTAAATCACCATCATTTAAATCAAATGAGTTTAGACGATAAATTACATAATTTTTAGTACATTTAATTATTTTATGATCTAGATTTTTTATACCTAAATCATCAAATTGTTTGTGTGTTAAAACTTCAGCAAAAACTACATTGCATCTACGTGCAATATTATAACTTGTTATGTAATCATCAATATCAAGATTTAAATGGAAATTTTTAAATAAATTTTGTTGATTCATTTAAAGTAATAATAGAAAGAAAATTTAATTTTTAAAAGAAAATCTAACGAATGTTTAGCAAGAGTAACAAATTTATTTTTATCGAGATATATAGGTCAGGGAGTAGAAGTGTTGTTAAAGCCCTGGAAAAATACCAATATAACGAGAAAGTATATAGAAAAATAACAAGGAATATAAATAAAAATTTAAATTCATCATATTTTAAAGAATTACCTCCTAAACATTCAACTTATGAAGAATATATTAATTTTCTTGGAAAAAGATATAACAATTACTTTAGTTTTGCCTTCAGCAGAAATCCTTTTTCTTGGCAAGTTTCAATTTTTCATTATATGAAAGAACAGGTCAATCATCCTCAGCATAATATCATAAAAAATTTTACATTTGATGAATATATATATTGGAGATGCAATGAAGATCATGATTTACAGAACAAATTTGTTTTTGATAAAAATAAAAATCTAAAGATTAGCTATTTGGGAAAACTAGAAAACATCAATAATGATTTTAAATTTGTTTGCAAAAATCTAAATATAAAGAATGAATTGAAACATATAAATCAAACCAAACATTCTAACTATAAAAACTACTACTCAACAATGAGTGAAAAAATGATTTTAAAATATTATGAAGAGGATTTTGATCTACTAGGCTATCCAAAAAAACTATATAATTAATAAGTTACTTAATAGTATTAACTACTCTTTTTCCATTTTCAATCTCTATTTTTAAATGAGAATCGTAGTCAAAATCAAATGGATTATGTGTAGCATTCAAAATCGTAACATTTGATTTTTTTAGTATATTAAAAATTAATTTTTTTGATGCTAAATCAAGATTTGATGTTGATTCATCTAGAAGCAAAAACTCCACATTAGATAATAAAGACCTAATAAACGAAATTTTTTGTAATTGCCCAGATGATAAAGAATCTCTTGAAATTAATTTTTCTAAATTATAATTTTCCTCTTCATTAAATACATTAAAATCATAAAGATAATTCAACATAGTTTCATCATCAACTTTTGAGTTATTTCCATACATAAGATTTTCTCTAATATTTCCACTCACTATGAGAGGGTTAACTCCAACATATCCGAAACTATTTGTATTTACCGTTACCTTTCCTTCTTGAGCAAATAAAATTCCAGCAGATAAACCAAGCAACGTACTTTTTCCCGACCCATTTGGACCTGTGATTATAGTATGTTTATTTTTCTCTACTTTAAAATTTAAATTTTCAAATATAGGCACTTCACTTTTAAAGTACTGAAAATTTACATCTTCGAATGTAACACTAAATTGTGAATCTAATTGTTTGCTGTTTATAAAGTTCTCAGAATACTGACTCTCTTCATTATCTGTAATTACTTTAAACAACTCGTTAAAAACTACATGCTGATTAGCTACCAGCATCAGAGTGCTGTTAAAATTTGAAAGTTCTTGAAATGCTCTGAGCATAATGCCAATAAAATCAAGAGTTACTTTTGATGCTAAACCAAAAAATAATAACAAAAAAGAAAGTATTAAATAGGTTGATGATGTAGGAATACTTGTATTTAATATTCCTACTTTTACATTATTTATATTAGCCTCACCATACTTATCTAGAATTTTTTTAAATTGATTTACTTCAAAGTCAATTTTTTTTACTAACTTAATTAAAAATAAGTTATCAAGGACATTGTTAATGTGATTATTGTAGGTTTTTTGAGTTACAAAATTAGTGTGTTGATATTTCCTACCTCTAATTACAAAATAACGAGTTGGTATTAAAATAAAAATCGAACCTAATCCAAATATTCCCAAAATCGACAAATTAGTAAAAAATAAGTAGAGAATATAGTAAATTACCTGTAAAACTGTAACAGTAATTTTAGCTAAATTTCCATAAACGTTAGCAACATTTAAACCAACTCTTTCTACATAAAATAATGCATCAGCACGTGATATATTACCCTTGGTAAAGACTTCACGAAGCATGTAGGCTTTTAAACCTTTATCTATATCAATTTGCAATTTAGTTATATTTAACTGCTGGAGATAGTTTGATAAAAATCTAATAACAATAAATATTGGAAGTAAAAATAGTTTATTTTCAAGAAATATAAACAAAAAATTTGAGTTTACATCAACATCTTGAAAGAATGATGCGAAACTAATAATAATTAAAATATCTAAACCAACTGCTATATTTAATAAAATTATCGAAATAAGAACTCTGAATTTTTTTTGCCTAATGCCTGTAAGTCGAGAAACATAAACTACATCTTTGTAGTATGTAAATAATTTGCTTAGGAATTTAAAGTTCATAACTATAGATAATAATATCTACAAAATTCATAATTAACTATTTGTACTAATTTATATTGTTAAAAATAGTATTACAATTGAATATAAAATAAAAAGTAATGTTTCAATTATTTACTAAAAACTCAAATTATATAAATAATGCAATAAAAAAATCAATAAACGACGGTACACCATTTTCAATTGGAAAAATTGGAAATGTAGAAGCGGTGAATTTAGAAAACTTTTTAAATGGTATTTATAAAGTAAAAGGTATTGAATTATATGTAAATGCAGGAATATTCGTAAAAAATGATTCTGATTTTATAGACTGGAGTGAAAAAATTATATCAAGTATATTGAATCAAAATTATCTTTTAGATTGGAAATTAGATGATAAACCTAAGCTTAAAAAATTAATTCAAAAACAAAAAAAATTTAAAAATTTTAAAGGACTAGAGCCATTTGATCTAGGAACTAATGGATGGCATTACAGTTTGAAAGATAAAAAATTACTTTGCATTTCTCCATTTAGTAAATCTGTTATTAAACAATCAAATATATTCGACAAACTTTGGAAAAATGCCTCAATATCTGAAATTAAAACTGTCTTGACTCCACATTCTGATGCCATAACTAATAACAATCCTACTCCCTGGAAAGAGAAGCTAGAAATAATTTTAAATGAGATTCGTAAAAGTTCATTTGATGTAGCAACAGTTGGATGTGGGGGGTTATCGCTAATTATATGTGATGAAATTAAAAAAATGGGAAAAACTGCAATACATTTAGGTGGAGCCAATCAAATTTTGTTTGGAATAATGGGTAAAAGGTGGGATAAAAATTTCAAAAATTATGAATGGTACGGAACAAATTATTGGATTAGACCATTGCAAGAAGAGACTCCTGTAAACAAAGATTTGATTGAAAAAGGTGCTTACTGGTAAGTATTTATTGATATATTTAACTGTTTCCAAAATATTTTTCTTTTAATCCAAAAGCACTATATCCAAATTGAGATTCATCTAAGTTTTTTATTTTGTTTAATATAAACTTTGGGTGTTTTTCGATTTTAATTTTTTTATTATGATTTTTATACCTGTCTTCGACCATTGAAAACCAAGTATGGAAAGCAATTTCTGGGTTTTCCCCATCTTCAAACCCCCAGTCTTTAAAATGACGGTACCAAGCTCTTGCAAAACGTGCTCTATCTTCTTTGATTACGTCTTTGGTCTTGAACATGCAATCATAATTCCATAATTTAATTTTTGCAGTTGGTACATCTGATGGTTTGATTTCAATTCCATTTAGTGTTGGAAGGCATAGATCTCCACCACCATTCAATTTTATTTCAGGAAAAAATTTCTTATTATATGCAAGAACTATATGTGATTTTACTGAATATCTTTCAGGAGTAAAAAATTGATTTTTTGGAAATGCTACAGCAGGTTTATTAAAATTTTTTTCTAAAAATTTTCTTAATTTAACAAAATCTTTTTCGTGAAAAAAATAATCTAAATCCATTCTAATGACCCAATCTCCAGTAGCTTTTTGAAAACTTTCATTAAAAACTTTACCTATATATTCCCAGCTGAATTCATACGGCCAGTCCTCACCGCTACTAACAACTTCGTCTGCTAACTCTTGATAGCAATTTATAGCCTCCCTCCAAGGATCCATCCTAGATTCTGGATCTGTATAGCTTGTGCATATAGATAATTTAAAACTCATTAGAATTTTTTATTTTATTAAAAATAATAATAAAATTCTACAACAACTTTTTGAAGGATTTTCTTGGAAATAGTCTATTATTTATTTTATTATTTTTTTCATTAAAAAACCAGTAATTTCCTCTTATTTTTCTAACTAATTTAAATCCATTTACATCTAATAATCTTTTTAGTTCATTATCTCGTTCAGTTTGATTTTGGTGAGCTTCGATGATTAATAAAACAATTGGTATGTTGAAGTCTATTGATTTTAATACTTCTAGCTCAGAACCTTCAGTGTCAATTGATACAATATCAAGATATTGAAATTTAGAATCTTTTATTATATCTTTTAACATTCTGTTTTCTAATTTAATTTTTTTCCAGTTTGGATACCTATTTAGATCTGTAGAAATACTATTAAATACTCCTGCTTCTAAATTTTCACCAATAAACATTACTTCATTTGATGTGTTGTTTGTTATTACGCAATTATATAAATAGTCATTTGGCCTATTAATTTTTAATTCCTTAAAATAATCATTTTGAGGTTCAATTAAAATACCTACAAAATTGTTTATTTTATTCAAACTCAAGGTGTTGCTAAACAATTTTCCATCACAAGCGCCAAGTTCTAAATAAGTACCATTTTTAGTCTTATCTAAATTAAAAAATGAATATAAATATTTATCTTCGTTTTGCTGTGAGTAAAAATTCATTTTAAAAAATTTAATTCTATAGATAACAAATAAGCGAATATTAATTTGTAAATTATCGAACTTTCTTTTGAAAAATCGAGATAATGAAAAATCTTTGAATCTCCAATAATAAATTTTTAAAAACATTGAATCAGAATTAGTCTATTAGTTACGTTAAATAAATCATTTTCAATGTTTACATATTTAAATTCGAATTTTTGTAAGTAGTTAGTTTGTTTACCGTATATTTTATTTAATACTCTTCTGTAAATAAATTGTGAAAGAATAGAAACAAGTTTCATAAGCATACTCATAATCTAATATTATTCTTTTTAAAGTATTTAAGATAACAAAAACTTATTCAAAAATTTTAAAAATCCTTTAGAAGACTTTATTTTATTTTTTAATAGAATTAACTCAGTTGATGATTTAGATAATTCTTTGAATTAATTTCAAAATAATCACAATAAACCTTAATTTTTAAATAAAAATTTA
>Ga0255766_10000725_pt1 | contig 30383 bp, 35 predicted proteins | sample 071ome_23_FD_179966 | JGI IMG/M metagenome (GOLD analysis project Ga0255766, IMG submission 179966) | Coastal salt marsh microbial communities from the Groves Creek Marsh, Skidaway Island, Georgia - 071403BT metaG (version 2) | ecosystem: Environmental > Aquatic > Marine > Intertidal zone >...
GACCGAGCCATAATCAACCTGTTCACACTGTCTTGAAATATCTTTGACAAAGTATGCACACATGGGTTTGGCGCCATCCGACAAGGGAACGGCAAGCATCTGCCCGGACTTGATCTTTGGGAAATACCATTTCACTTCTGTGTATATGTCTACTATGTCTATGGGCATAAAGTCAGGTTTGCTACTACTCAACGGATTAAATGTGAAGGCATCAAACCCTCTATCGTTGAGACTTGTCAATGGTAACACATGCATCTCAGATTGTCCGGCCTCGCCTATCAACATCTTCCAATCCAGAGGCATTTTAATTTTGTAATCCCCTATCTCTAGTACGGCGGCAGGTGCATTAAAACTTTCAAGGAATATCAATGGTATGTAGAAGAAATCCGGGTTGCTTGGGTCTGAATTATCCAAAACCGCAAAACGTAATTTCTCGTCCACCCATTCCGGGATCTTTTCTAGTGTGTATGTCTGGTTATCCAGAGTAAGGATTTTCATAATCTATCTTTTCTATATTATACGGATAATTTGCCTCTTTGTAAAACTTTTTTCTCTGGCCGAGGTGTCTTTTTGCAAACTTGCAACTGCTTGTGATGTCCCATATCTGCACACTGTCTTTGTCCTCTGCCTTCCTTATTCCACGTCCTATACTCTGTATCACTCTCACGAACGACTTACCAGGCTCTATAAGGACAAGATTAAAAATCCTAGGAATATTAATGCCAACAGCGGCAACTCCATATGTGGCAATAATAACTTTATTTTGGCTAGTAGATACTTCATCATACTGCTCCTTTCTATCTGTATTTTTGGTTGATCCAGATACAAACACTGAATCTTTTATTTTCTTTTCAAGTATTTCTCCTGCTGATATTCTATCAACGAGTATCAGCGTGTTCCCCGATGTTGCGATACTTTGTATGGTCTGTGCTACCCAAGTCATTCTTGTAGAGTCTGTTGTCAGCCATTTCAATTCTTCTCCGTATGTTTTGAACTGTGGATGGTCCTGTGTCTGCAACACATTCACGTGGCAGTTGGCCAACACACCCTTGTCTTGCAATTCACTTGCCTGTATTCTATTTGCGACCTCACCAATGCTACATTTCAGACCCATGAATTCGTAATCTGCCTTTGGAACTGTGCCTGTGAGTCCCCATCTTATTCCACAGTGTGCAAATGGTCCTGTGAGAAGTCTTTTCAGTACATCTGCCTTTGCCATGTGCACCTCATCAATTATGATTGTGTTGATGCCTTGTATGGCTTCGAGGAACTCTGTTGTGTGTTCGTCTTTGGCTTTCTTTTCAAGCACGTTTAGGCTTTGCCAGGTTGCTATCGTGTTGTAGCGTCCTAACTCCTTTCGATCGCCGTAGTATACACCAACATCCAAGTTGCAAGTGAGAAAATCTTCTTCGGTTTGTGTGACCAAACTCTTGTTGGGCACGATTGTGAGAGTTCTACCATACGGCTCGACCAGTTGGCACAACGCCGCTGTGATTATGGTCTTACCTGCTCCGGTGGCGATCTCTTGTATGCACTGCGGGTTTTCGATAAACTTGTTGATTGTTTCTACCTGGTAGTCTCGTAGTTCGAGTTTCTGTCCTGCGCAGGGATGATTGTCCGGCCAAGTGATGTGTGATAGGTAGTCCTTATCTACCTTTTTAAATTCAAAGTTATGTTGTTCTCTCCTGTCCTCAAAATCAACATACACCCCTCCGTCCTCTAGTATTGGTAGTATCTGATCGACTAGATTTAGATAGGTTGTGCCTCCCAAGCCAAAAAACGAAACTTTGCCATCCCAACGGCCGAGTTTGACTGCAGGTAAATGCCTTGCATATGGTATCTCGTACTTGAACTTGTTTGACAGTTTCTTACGCCACTCGAGTGACAAGTTTTCAAACTTCACATTTACTTCGTCTTTGATTACTAGTTTACAACTGCTCATTTATACTTTTTCAATCACATGATCATGCCAATCCCAACTGCTGGGTTGATGATCACTATAATACAACTTTTTTGGAAGATTCTCAAGAAGTCTTTTTAGGTTGTCTGTGCCTGTGGCATAATATCCACCACCCAAAGCGATCACCGCCGCTTTTGGTTTTACCTCGCTCTTGATTAGGGAACGTGGTATTCTGTTTCTAACAAATATAACCTTGGTGCTTTCATCTATGAACTTGAACTGCTTACTCATCTGGTGGAGTTCATAAAGATTCTCGAAAAATTCTCTGGGTTTTTGACTATCCACTAAAAACTTTTTCTCGTCAAATTTATCTATTTCTTTCCTGTAAATAGGTTCTTTCAGATCAAAACCCCAAGAACATTCTTTCATCATATCTATTCCTTTTGATTCAAAAACTTTTAACCATTCCCAAAATTCTCTGATCTCTGCTTCTTCATGTACATCGCTGTGGCATGGCATTATTACAGGAAATGCATCTAGTTCTATCAAAGCCTTGACCACTTCTTGCTTAGAATATTCTTTCGAGTTTATCCATAACTTGTGGTAATCGTGATGTGCAATTTTACTTGCCAATCCTGATTCGCTAGGGACAGATATGCTCTTTGATGATATGTAGAAATTTTTTAAACTGTCAACTTGATGTAACAAGGGTTTGTCCTTTAAGTGGGTGTTCCAATATTCTGCCAAAGGTTCACTGGCATTGTCTATCACTATCTTCTCACCGACTAGTCTAGCAGTTGGTTTTCTATGACCCATGATTTCTTTTTTGATTTGTTCGTAGTCATCTAGCAACTCAGGAGTTATAAACTTGAAATCATACCTGACTGCTATCAAGGTTAGGTAGTACGCAGTAACATCAGTGTGAAGAGCAGTCCATTTTTTGGATTCTCCGTCATACTGCAAGTACAAACCAGGCAGGTCCTTTTTGTCCTTTAGGCAACGAATAAGTTGAATAACTTTCTTGTCATAAGGAAATCTAATTTCAATTTTGGTCACTTCGTCTTCGTCTACAAATTTTTCAATGCTTTTCTGAAAGTTTATTACCCTAAAAGCATCGTCATATATTGGGTTGTCCAATAAATTTTTGATGTCCATATGATGGGCCTGGAATTTGGACAGGTATCTCTTAAGAATCACTAGGGCCAATCTGGCCTGTTTTTCGGTCCATGCATACTGCGACTCTGCTAGTGAAGTCACGGTTGATCTGTCCTTAGGATGTGGATTAATCTTGCTTTTTTGTGGGTCTCCCCAGAAATATTCATTATATGCTAATATTTTGAGTGCTTCGTTTATTGTTTTTGGCAAATCTGACTGCATTTTAATACTGGTAATTTAGATAATTATTAGTATATTATACTATAATTGGTAATATTGTCAACCATGCAAAGAAGGAAAACACATTCAAAAGTCAGGAGTTTGAAAAAAGAACTTAAACGTAGCCTCGAAACAAGGGGTCGTGTACAAGGTTACAAGCCAACTCCCATGGCGGTGGCTCATTGGTTTACCAAATTAAACACAATGTTGTTTGGTAATAGGCTCGGACGTGTACATATAGAAGTCAAAAAACTTCATAAGGACTGGGGCAGATGTATAGCAAGTTGGGATGGCAGACAAGCACCCAAAGGCAAATTTGACCAACGTAAATTACCACATCATGTGGTCGAAGGATACTACATTCAATTGCACAGCAAATTCCCAACGTGGAAAGACTTTATCGAAACCCTGGCACACGAAATGGTGCACCTGTATCAGATGACAGTATTGAAAGATCCTTATTCGAACCACAATGAAAATTTTTATTCTTTCAGGCCTACTTTTGAGTCTGCTGGTTTAAAACTGTATCGCTAAACTCTGCATAAGAAATAATCTTAGAATTCTTTAGATCTGTACCTGTCTGCAAGTAATTTAAAAATTCGGGAGGGTTATCATGAACAACAGTGTAGTTCACGTAAGGCCTCATTTTCAGCATGTCTCTAAATTGTTTCAACCAACCTTCAAATATAGAATCACTGTGCCTTTCACCGTAACAGGTTGTGTCTTGGTATATGTTGTTCAATTGGTCCTTTCCATACTCTCTGAAGTCATATCCTATCAGGTAGATGTTCTTGTGTCCATGCACACCCGCGGTCCAGAATGCCTGATTGCCTGATATCCAGTGTGGATTGTTAGGAATAAGATGTAACATGCCTTTTGTTTGTTTCCGGTTTACTTCTAAAGCAGGTGCGTAGTGGACAGTCTTAAGTCCTACTTCGTCCTCGACCATCTGCATTGTCATTTTAGTATCAACGGAAAATATGAAATCAGGCATGAAGTCTCGATACAGAGCATTACATCCGTATGTCTGTCCTGTCGACTTCAACAGATTTAGATCAAATTCCTTTCTCGAAGGACCATTACCTATACAGTAAGCATTGCCCTTTGGGGTGGCCTTGACCTTGTCCTCGTAGAACGCTGTCTCTATTATCTTTTGTCCTTTTCTCAATATTGTTCTCACAGTGATAGTTTCGCCTGTGTAGGGTTGCCATTCTATAGGTTCTATGACATTTCGCTGATTTAGGTTGATTCTCATTTGATGTATTTCTCCTCTAGTCTCTTTTTGATCCTACGCCATGGAAGGCCTTCTTCTATTTCTTTTTTGAACCATTCCGTGTATGCCAGTTTGTTCGCCCACGTGATCCTGTTTGGCATTGCTGGAGTGTTGATATCTAAAAGTTTGGTGTTACCAACATCGTGGCACAAACTCGACTGAGACACGAAAACCGGAATTCCTTTGATCACGGCTTCTATTGCAGGGTTGGAACTGTGATTTACAACCGCCCACGTTCTCTCGAGAGTTTGTTTAAAATCTGTGTCGTCATAGGTGCGGTAATCTCTTTTTGGTAAACGCACCTTGACGTTCTTGAAATCGTTAGAATTAAATCCTATTTGATTTCTAGGGTGTGGTCGTACTAGAATTGGTCTAGTTGTGTATTTTCTTATTTCCGTGATTTGCTGGGCAATCCAGGTGTCCATCCTTGGCATATCCTTCCATTGTTCTGATGCTTCATGTTGACCGCATATCACAATAATATCTCCTGTAGGATTCCATGGTCTGAGTTCATGTTTAAACAACGGCCAGCGTTTGTCGTCAAAATCTTGATTGGCAAAATCGGCATCTCTGTTTATTCCGTTGATGCCTATTTTAAAACTTTCATTACGTCTAAGACCTCCAACCTCGATCACTACAACAGGTTTGTTTTGACTGCGGTACTCGTTCCATATCCTATGGTACTGTTCCATCCTGCCTCGCCAAAGCACACTCCATATCACTGCCACGTCAGCGTTGGCACGTTTGTTTAGGTAAACTTTATCACCGGCATCGTGCAAACTTTTTATGAAAGCCTCAAAAATAGGTTTAGAGTTCAATGGTCCATACTCTGTCCAAATTTCTATTCTCATTTCAGTGCCGGTGGTACTTTCTTCCAGTAGTCAACGTTGAATATGTCGACCGGAGCATTTGGATTTCGCCTTAGGTCATTTTTTGCAGATGTGCCTAGATTTTTACGTTTACCTTTCAAGTGATCCATATACAATCCTAGTTCACTGTTAACGAACACATGGTGTCCTTTAACACCCTTCCAGTATCCTATGTCATTGACTGTAATTTGTTTTTCTTTTCTGTAGATTTTTGAAAGGTACCAAAAAACATAACTGTCATGCCATTCTAACAATTTGAAAATCTCGTCAGTGATATAAAGTTTTTCCCAATCATTAATGAAGTTTTGTATTTCGGGGTGTTTCATATTGTATCCCACAAAACCACATTCGGGGTATTTTCCGCCATCGTTGAGATTTGGATTTTCTCTACCGAGGTAGGTAAGCATGGTATTTTTAGGTAGCAAACTTTCAAAAAAGTTTATTGGCACTGGACGGAATGTAAAAGTGTCTCCGTCTATCCAAACTACATAATCATAATCTTTAGAATTACGCACAGCGTTCACGACACAAAAAACTTTGTTTGCAAATCTCACAGCGGCCCAGAGATATGAACCTTTGTTCTTGTCCTTACCGCCTTTGGCCTGTAGTTCTTCAGGTCTCCTCACCCCGCCTGGTATTTCTTGCAGTTCACCGTTGGCCACGGGATCGTCTTTATGCTTGTTCTTGAATTTAAAGAGTTCTGGTTCGGCTGTGTTGAGGTCAACCCATTGCAATCTTTCATACTTACAATCAGGCTTTGGTTCTTCGGCGTAGACAACTATATCCACTTCTGGTGGAAACTGCTCGGCCATTGACTCGATGCCCTTCTTTCCGTACTGTTCCCAGGTACCTGGTTTGTATGATGTGACAACTTTAATCTTCATTTATTCTCCTATTTAAATCTTTGTATCCCGGCCAGTTTTGTAAGATCTCCTGCTGTTCGTTTGGTAATTCATTTATATAATTTGATCCCCCGCGTCTGTAAAATTTAAGTTCGTCTGGAACATCTGTTTTATTTTTTTCTTGCATTTTTGTAAACGTTGTCTGGGTTTTAGCATATTCGAATGCTTCTTTATCCCAGGCATAGGCATATGAACTGAATATCAAGTCTATCATATTCCGCCATTGCTCGTCATCTTTCTTAAGATCTTCATAACGAACTTTCAGTTTTTTACCTTTGTGCTGGTCATAATGATCTAGTTGTGCATTCATAAAATTTATAATTATATCAAACCCCCACTGCTTGTCATGTGCAAAATCAATTATGTCCTTGTGCTGTGGAGGTGTAAAGTTTTTATAAGGCACACTCTTTAGGTAGGGCCAGTAACTGAACAAAACATCCAGTGGATTTCTAAAAAGGTAGATTATATTCTGTTCCTGCATCTCATCTAAAAAAATAAATTTTCGTTTGTTTTGTATTTGGAAATATTCTTCCCATGGGATATGTCCCGTGGCACTCATCCAGTCGTGTCTGAAAAGTATTCTTGGAATGCCCGGCCTAGGACGGTCAACCCATTTACTGAACTCAACGTTGTATTTTTTTGCAATATAGTGTCCGAACAGGTGTTTCATCCAAGTCCTCCCACAACGGGGAAAACTTAAAATCAAATTAGGAATGTTGACATACTGATTTTTCAGTACTCCTATCCGCCTATGCATCAAACCCTAACCTTTCTTTGAATCTTTTGAATACCAGTCCAGAACGTATCTCATCAGTTGTCCACTGCATGTATCCAATGTTGTTCAACCACTGTTGCCTGTCGGGATACAATGGTGTTTCAATGTTGTTAAGATCCTTATTTGCCACGGGATAACAAATGGCGAGGTCACTAGTTACAAAAGTCGGTATACCTCTCACACAAGAATCTATGCTGGCGGTCGAGTTGTGAGTGACAACAGCGTGACAGTTGGCGATTGCCTCCTGGAAGTTGAATCTGTAATATTTTTTTTCGTCTCCTTTGAAGTGTGCTTGTCCTTCTATGAGTGTGCAGTCTTCTGGGAATTCATTTTTACGATTAATCATTTGTGCCATGTGATTTGGGTGTGGACGTATTAAAAATTTTCTTTCTGTGATTGGTCTCAGTTTGTCGTAAACACCCATGAACCAATCTATCGGGTCAAGTTCGTCCATGCTCCAGTTGTCCTTTGGCTGTAGGACAAACAGTATAGGGTCATCTTGGTTTGACTTACGCCATGGTTCGTTTTTGACATTCCACAACTTTTTCATCATCTTCCACCTATCGCTTGGTGAGTTGTCATTCAAAAAGTCGCCGTTGTTCATGGGCGAATATAAACTGACACGCCAGTGATGTTGGGGGTGTGTGACAGTGTTGCCAAAACTAGAAAGTATGCCACCGTCAAATGTGATTATGTAAATGCCCTTTTTCTTAGCACGTTCCACTAGGTCCCTCCTACGCCCCTTGGTATGGTGTGGTTGGTTCTTACCACCGTAGCCAAACATACAACCTATCGGTGCTGTGGGTTCCATCTCGTTATCGTCCCATGGCCCTTCCTTGTGCTCATTAACTATTATGGGATTGTCGCCGCAGGCCCTAATGCCGTCAGCCATGTGCTGTAGAAGTTGCCAACTGGCACCTCGCTTACGGTCCTTTACTGTCCTTCTAAATATTTCAACGTCCATTTAGTATCTCCCAGGCGTATCCATTTTGCATTTCTTTTGCTGTAAATTGTCCATATGCGAGACTATGAAACAAAGGTCTAGGATCCTCATACACCGGTTGCTCGATTCGTGCTAGACTTTTTCCTGCAATGGGAAAAGCACAATTATTGCTGTCGGTGAACACCGGCACACCGTTTGCCAGTGCCTTTATTGTGATTGAACTGTTGTTAGTAACCACTGCGTGGATCTCGTCCCACGCGATTGGTTGTTTTGGTACTTTGGTGCTGTTTTCTCCTGTGTGTATTATGCCATCAGAGCCTAATTGTGCTTCAGGATTGTAAGGTTTTTCCCTCACTAAAATTTCTCTGTCTGTGTTTTGCTTTAATTCACTTATTGTTTTGTCCAACCAGTTTTCGCATTTGAAGAAAGTGCTTATGCTGTTTGTTGGAGGACACACTAATATCTTGCTTCCATTCTTATGGTATGGTTTCACTTCGAAAGGAAAAGTCGCCTTGAACCTATCATCTGGACGCTCTTCTATGAAATTTTTTACGTGGTCGTTCTTTACTATCCTAAGGAAGTATGGTGCCTGTCTACTAAGACCCCAATACGGTCTATCCATGAAGAAGAAATCAATTTTATTTTTTTGACAGTGTTCGTACACAAGATTTGTGCCCCTCAAAATACCAAACAGCGATATGCTGTCGGCGTCGGTTGCCTGAATGCACTCGTTGTGAGGAAGTATTTTTGAATTAGGTATTCCTTGTTTGAAAAATTCAATGTACTTTTCGGTAACGTGTCTGTTTGTTTTTGAAAGGTAATTCATATTACATTTTAATAATTTTTAGTCCAAATGTCTAATCAAATCTTTGACATCTACTTCGAAATCTATCAAATCGTTGAGTCGTTTCACTCCTTTTGGCCTGTTTCCGCTGTATTGTATTGGAATAGTTTTTGCAAGGTAAAGTTCGTGATCTAGGGCCAAACAGTTTGCCAACACCGGGTAAACTTTTTTGTGTATCATTTTTGGATCTTGTATCTCTATTATTTTTGTTCCTTGTTCACACCATAAGATGTTCGTAAGTCCTGCGCCATGTGGCGCAACGATATGACTTGCTTCGGAAAAACATTTTACTTGTTCTTTTATAGACATGTCTTCGAGAGTCACTGTTTGCCATCCTTTTAGAGCCATCATAAGTTTTTCAGCATTCAGTAATCTTCTGGTAGTTGCTTTGTTCCGTGACACGTAGATCTTCTTTCCTTTGCTTTTGCCCACCCCTATTACATTTTTTAACACGTGTAACCATGGAGCCAAAGACGGTGCTATCACTCCATCCTGATGATTACTAAGACTGGGTACGATAAGGTGTTGGAACTGCCAGGTCTCTTTCTCGGGTAGCACCATGTATTTTAGATCCGGAAAGAATGCCTCTGCCACTTTATCAAAATATTTGCTTGGGTTAGATAACACGAAACAATACTTTGTGAACAATGTACTCCAACGTTTTTCGACTAACCTGAACTTTGATATTATATCTATCCATACGTGCCATGGATTGTTAGCACTCTCTTTATCGATAGGCAACCATACGTAGGTGTACCTTTCATTGAAATGCCTTGTGACTTTGGGTAAACGTATCTCGATTTTCTCACCCCAGGTGTCCCATAAGCCATGTGTCTTATTGGGTTTATTTTTGTACCTGTGTGTGAGGTTCCAGACGTGATTAGTGATAAGATGATTCTCGTTGGTCACAATCAACGGACAGGAGTTGACCTGGCAGTCAAAAAATTCTGCCATGAATGTTGGTAAAGATTTATATGACGAAGGGGCATCGGGATGATACGGTACATGATAATCGAAGCCTGAATCGATCGTTGGAAACCTGTTCAGAAAATATTTGATATCGGTGATGTTTTTGACTGTTGGCATTTCTAAATAACTAGTATATAATTATCGTATGACCATATCCAAATTGTTTATAAACGGTTGTTCATTTCTCACACCCAGACCAAAGGACAATGTAATCACACACACAGGCATTGAACTTGCTCGTCTATTAGATTTGGAAATAGCGGAAAATGTCGCACAAGGTGGCAGGGGAAATGACAGGATAAGTTTCACAACTAAACTTTGGTTCACACAGAAAAGGCCTGTGGATACAATGGCCGTTATAGGTTGGTCCAGCAGTGACAGGTACGATTATGTGACCGATGACGGATGGAAGAAGGGCAGAATACCATCTTTTGATTCTACCTGGAGGACCTGGAAGGTCGGCGAACAACTGCGTTTTGTTTCCAAGCAACCAGGCTGGAGCATTGAACAGCAGTCGGAGATGAGATTCGTAGACCACGTGATTGATCTACAGAATTTTTTTAAACTGAACGGAATACCATACGTGATGTATAATAGCCTAAGCAATGATTTGTCTTCGGACAACAAAGATATCGAGCTGATGAAAACTCAGATAGATAGATCCAGATTTTTCCGCTTGGACGATTGTCATTTCAATTATATTATGGATAATAAAATGATTGTTGCACCAAACGATCCACATCCGTCAACGGAAGGACATGAAAACTGGGCAAAAAAACTAAAGGAATTCATAGATGCTAACAATTTATGCACCACAAAATAATCTAAACAGCAAGGCATGGGAAGTCTTCGATGGAGTCAAAAAGTCCTGGCCAGAGCAAGTGTCAGTATTGAATAATCGGCAAGAAAATGATCCCAAACCAAATTCGATGTTTTGGGGTTTTGTGGGTAACAATTTGGAAATGGTCAAGAAGTTAGAAGCAAGAATGCACAATTATTGGTTCACTGACACACCTTACTTTGGCAGATTTGATAACAGTAATTTAAAATCAGACAACCACTATTGGCGAATTTGTAAGAACAGAATTCACGCACATTATATCAAAGATTGCAAAGCAGATAGGTTTGAAAAATTTGGAATGCGAATTAAAGCACCTAACTTTGCAGGCAAACACGTTTTGGTGTGTCCTAGCAGTTCAGGTATACATGGATATCTGGATACACCCAACTGGACGAACGAAACAATCAAACAGATTAAAAGGTACACGGACAGACCAATCAGACTTCGACACAAGCCTAGGGGCAGGGGTACATCAGGGCCAAGTGAGGCAAAGGTACCCCTATCCGAGGACCTTAAGGAAGCCTGGTGTGTAGTGACCAGTTGCAGTATAGCGGCGGTAGAAGCAATATGTGAAGGTATACCTGTGTTCTGCCATAATCTAAGTTTTGCAGTAGATGTTGGAAATATCGAATTGTCAGATATAGAAAATCCTTATTATGGTGGACCGGAACCTTGGTTATACAGTCTTGCCTACCAACAGTTTACTCCAGAGGAAATCAACGACGGCAAGGCTGTTGAAATTTTAATGGACAAAGGATTGTTATGAAAATAGAAAAACTTAAAAACAATCTATGGGTTCCTTCCAATGACGCTCAGATAGAACAATGGAGAGAGAAAGGATATCCACATATGCAAGAACGTTGTCTCAATGACTTTGTAAAATGGTGCGAGTCGCAAAACAAAAAATTTAATTGTATCATAGATGTAGGAGCATGGTGCGGAACCTGGAGTATGGTAATGCAAAAGTTCGCCAGGCAGGTTAAATGCTATGAGCCAAACAAAACACATTTTGAATGTCTGACTAGGAATTTGGCACCATACAACCATACAAGTTTGTACAATCAAGCAATAGGAAGCCAGAACGGATTCATAAAATTATCTGACGAAACAGCAACACAGAACACAAGGGTACTTGAAGAACCAGGAAACACTCCAATAACTACCTTAGACAGCCTCGAGATAAAAGGTGTAGAAATGATAAAATTAGATGTTGAAGGATTTGAAATGGAAGTATTAAAGGGTGCGGAAAAAACACTTCAAGATGTCAAATTTGTAATGATAGAACTGAACAACAACAGTAAAAAATACGGAAGTAGTAATCTAAAGATAGAGAAATTTTTAGTTAAACTTGGGTTCAAAACACTGATAAAGGTGTGGCCCGATGTGGTATGGTATAGGAGTTAGTATGGAAGAAATGTATGTGTGGCTCAAAGAGAACTTGGCCGACAAAGGATACAAGCCAGAAAAAATTTTAGATATCGGTGCTTGGAATGGTTTTTGGACAATCAATGCAAAAACTTTTTGGCCGGACAGTAATTACACCTGTATTGAAGCAGGCCAAAAACATGAAGACAACTTGAAGAAAGTCGCAGATCAATATCATATTGCAGTGCTAGGCGATGAAAACAAGGAAGTAGACATGTATATAAATCCTGTGGGTTACACCAAAGGTGCAACACTTTTGCCGGCCTCCACAAACAAGAAAAAGAGACCCGACCGAAGGACGATGCAGACACTGGACACGCTAGTAGGTAAGGACGCCAAATTTGATTTCATAAAACAAGATATTCAAGGTGCTGAAATATTATGCATGAAAGGATGTCCTGAAATATTCCAACGGGCAGATTACGTGTTGAATGAAGTAAATCTTTTTTCCTACGCTCACTCTCCGAACACGCCTTGTAGGAAATCAATGGACGAGTATATGCGATCTATAGGCTTTCCCTATGCAATATCAATCAACACACACTTTGGTGACCCTAAGCAGGTAGATAGGTTGTACAGCAAAAAAGAATTTAATTAACGCACGAAGATATAATCATTAGGACGACCTTTTGTGTCCCACGTTCCCACATGTTTGTAACCGAGTCCCTTCAACAAGTCAGATGCTGAGAAGTCACCCCTGTTCTGTTCTATCACTATGGTCGGATTGCAACGCTCTATTGTGTCCAGTGATCCTTGCAATATCTTGGTCTCGTAACCCTCAACGTCACACTTGATGAAGTCCACGTTGGCGAATTTGAACTTGTCAACGGTGGTTATGTTCACCTTTAATCCACTGTCTAGTTCCTTGATTCTGCCTACGCCTCTTTTGGTGTAACGCACATCATCCTTCTCGCCCAGCCCTGTGTTGTGGTAAGTGAACTTGTTCACGTCTTTTACTTCTTTAGCCAAGAATGACTGCCTGTCCCTGAAGTCAAAACAATGCACGTGTTGGAAGTCGGGCTCGAGCCATTTGGCGAAGCCAAACGTGTCACAGCCTATGTCCAGGGCGTTCCTGAATTCTTTTATGTGGGGTTTGCACCACTCATAGAAGTTATTCCATACTACTAGTTTTTTTTGATACGTTGACATATACTCTCAAATTTTTTATTTGACATATCCAGTTGTACAACCGGGCGTCTTATGTAGTTTTTATTTTTCTCCAACACCTCTATATCTTTGCTTTTTGTTATAAGGAACGTATTAGGAAAGTAAAGTATATTTTTACCCGCGAGACGCAAGTCATCCCTGTTGTTACGATCATTCCTTTCCTTAAAAAACCAAAGGCATATTACTTCTTTTTGAAAATTTATGTGCCTTAGGTCGTCAATAAACTCGAATCCTGTTTTATATTGCTTGTCAAACTCCTGCCAGGTATGGTGATCTAGATTGTTTTGATTCTCATACAACTTGTCGTATTCCTTAGTGTCAAATATGTTGGTAGCATACACGTGGGTTACCGGTTCGACAAAAATTTGATCTGACTGAATTTTTTCCCAATTCATTATGCCGAGAAAAGGTTTATAACTTCTTTCTTCCACACGTCGGCGTATTCACATTCTCTGTAACCATCAAACCAAGGACCACCTTCCGTGTAGTGAAGTATTTTTGGTTTTCCGTCTTTAGGTTCTTTGTACCATCCAACTAGCCAATTGTAATGATGTGGTAAAGATCCTATGTCTGCATCGTCTAGCCACGAAAACCTGTGTAGAAACTTTGGACTTTCTTGATTAAGCAGTGCAGGAGTTAGGATTTTATTTTTCTCGTGACCACAATTCCACAGAACCATGGAACTCCAATTCTTACGTGGGTACACGGATTGTACCTGTCCGTCCATCTTTGTAGTCTCTTTTGGTTGGTACTCATGTTGCACACATACAACTGCTTTTGATTCATCACAGTATTGCTCTAGTTCTGTGGTTGGAACTTTCCAAACAAAATCGCAATCGCAAAACACCGCCCAGCCTTTGAAGTCGTTAAGGTATGGAACAAAAAACCTAGTAAAAGTAAATTCTGTAGATGCAAGTTTATCGGACTCTCTGGTGTATATGCCTTGCGATCTCATGTCGTTCTGTTTTAATGGTATAACTTCTGCTGAGGGATCTCTGCGTTTGATCGAGTGTTCACACACCTGATATGCTATGTCTTCTCTGCTGTCCCAACCTACATAAACCTTCATATCAAATATTTAAGTCTTTGGCCAGTTCAGGTATAAAATTAGATAGTTCTATCTTCCTATAGGCATCTCTTTTAGATATGACTTGCTTGAATCTTTCTATCTGCCTGTACACATCTGAGTCTAGATTTTGTTTGATGTTTTTAATCAAAGCATCAAAGTTAGTTGTGTGCATCAGTTTGTCTTGTTGCAGTCCTAACAATCTCTCGAGAGACTTCTCCTTGGATTTTTTTGGTAAAACTCTTAAGTGTAGGTAATCTGGCCCTTCGAGAATATTGAAATTACAATGTATCTTGACAGCGTTTGCATAATCGATCATGTCTTTTATATACATCAAATTGAAATTTTGTACTGTATGATTAATCATGAACGTGGCATTCTTTAATTTTCTTAACATCTGCACGTTGTATTTGATTGTTTCAAAATTACTAGGAAATCTCAGGTAATCGTTCACTTTGTCTATGCCATCGATGCTGAAAATAATTTTCAAATTTCTAAATCTTTCTAGAAGTTTATGTAGGTCATCGTTATATATTGTGCCATTCGTTGTTATCCATACAGCGAGATTATGTAGGTCCTTCTTCCAACTTAATTTTTCCAATAGTTGTATTATCTTTGGATTCATCAAGGGTTCACCACCCTGTAAAGTTATGTGTGTCACATTGTGTTTTTCAATTTGTTCTATGAGGTAGTCCAGTCTCGAGTCATCGTAATCATAGTTCTTCTGATCTAGTTTCTCAAACCCCAGGTCGTTGTTCTCAACTAGCAACTTACTGCTTAAAGTTCCACTGCACATATAACATTTTAGATTACAAAGATTTGTGATGTCGAGGTTGTAGTCTTCGGGGTGTTCCAAGTTTTCTTTGCCAAGCAGTTTCAAATATTCCTCTGCTTTTTTATTACCAATCACTTTGTATTGGAAGTTTGAGTTTTGACGCAAACTTCTTGATCCTATTGCCTCCTTCTCCCAACATATCCTACACTCCTTGGGAGTTTTGTTTTCTTTGAAGGCATTTATAAGATACTGCCTGTAATCACTATTCCAATAATCCACTATATCGTTTTGTTTTAGATTGAATCTGTGTTGTCCTTTGAATTCTGTTTCGTTTGGTCTGGCGTCACAACATACTTTGATTGATCCGTCTGTGGTAATGTTGATGCTGTTGTAGGGTCTGATGCAGAATTTATTTTTTTCCATGTAGTAATGAATGAATTTCTTTCCAATTACTTACACGTATGATTTCTGGGTGATCGAAGTCACGGTTGTATGGGTGGTCTATTAAAATAGGCTTTAAACCGTAATTGAGCCCTGCTAAGGCGTTGTGAGGCTTGTCCTCGACCCAATACAGTCCGGTTCCGTGAAATTCTGCTAATGCGCTGTCTTTGTCTGCACCTGTACCAAGAATATGGTAGTTTGTAAAAATGTGTTCACCAAATAATTCACCGAGTCTACGCTTTCTCAGTTCCTGTGCTGGCTTATCTGATGTCTGCGACGTGATGGGAATGAACGTCCAACCTTCCGCCGCTATCAGTTTAACCCAGGTCTGTGATTCGAGCATGGGACGTTGTGTGCCCATCCAAGCACTCCTATTGAATTCTCTAATTTCTTTCCTCACCTCTGTTTTTGTAAGTCCAAATCTTTCCGCCATTTCGTAGGTGTTTTCTTTGTCGGGGAGAAGTTTATAAGGATGATATCTCGCACCACGTTCGTCGAACAGTGTGCGTTGCAACATCCATTTGGTGAAATGGTGCTCCCATTCCAGTAGCACTCCGTCTACGTCTGTTAATATGATTCTATTTGATGTCGGCATCTTCCATTCCAGCGACCCTCAGTTTCACAATGTTGGTTATCTGCCATTGCTTCTGATCCAGTCCTTTGGTTATGCCCAGCCATTGGTTTCGCAGTAGTGCGAAATCGTTTACGATTTTTGTCAGGTCAACAACGTCATCCTCGCCGTCGACATACTTCTCTGCGTCTCTGCTTGATAGTGCTCTGTTATAGTTCTCTAGAAATTTCTTAAATGTTTTTGATCTCAATCTTCTCAGTTCGATGTTTAGGTACTCTAATATTGCTTCTAATTGTTGAAGTTGTCCAAAACGTTCTTCCACTATACCTGGAAGTGCCGCGGATGCTCTTTCAAGGTTGCCGTATATCTTACACTGCTTCTTTGCTTCAAGCAGTTCCTTGTCAAAGTGTGCGACGCAATCTGGAATTTTTGCTAGACTTCTACTAACTTCGTTGTACCAATTAATCATCTCTATACCTGTCGTCGTACGGCTCGTCTACTTCGTCCTCGTCTTCAAACACGGTATTGATTGCTTCTTCTAGTTTAGGATCAAACTCTCCGGATGCCTTTATCTCGTCGGATTCCACACCAATGTCTTCTAGACTTTTGATAAAATCAATTGCCGCATCTAGTCTTGATCTTTCTGGTACGTAGTGCGAAATCGAACTCCAAAGACGTTCTATGTCTTCGTGGGTGAAATCAATCATTATTCTGCGTCGTCCTCTTCTATAGTTTCTGTTTTCTTCGCTTTTGATTTTGGTGCTTCTTCAACACTTTCCGCTTTCGCTTCTGTGCTTTCTTTGAAGTTTGCCATTATCATATCTAATTTATCACCAGTCCACGCTTTTCTGAAGTCTATGTGTTCTTTCCCTTGTGGATCAACATATTTCAGTCTATTTCCGGTTTGTACAAGAATACCTTTCTTCTCGAACAGGTCCACCAGTCCACTGTAGGGATCCATACCTGTGTCATAAGGGATCTTGACCTGCACACCCTCGAATGGTTTAGCATATCTTGTTTTCATTACCTTACAAGCGGCCCTGATACCTCGAACTTCAGATATCTTGTTGCCCTTCTCGTCTTCTTTGAGTTTCAATTTCTTCATTGCTATCACGATAGAACTTGCATAGATGAATCCCTGTCCGCCTGATATCTTGTCATCTGGATCAAACATGTCCTGTGATGCGTAGGTGTGGTTGGTCGCAATCAATCCCACGTTCCAACTTCCAAACATGTTTACACAGTTCCTGACCAGTGCGGTAAGAGCCTTTGGCTTCCTACCAAGGTCGCCTTTCATGTCTCCCGCTTCAAATTGGTTCACGTCTGTAGGTGTCAGCATCATGCCCAAACTGTCTATCACGAAAAGAACTTTAGGAGCACCTTCTTTGTTGTCAGCATGTTGTTCCTTGTAGCCTTTCATAAACTCTGATATGGTCTTGGCCACGTCATCCACCATTGACATGCTCAGTTTTAAAAGTTTTTCTTCCGAGGTGTCAACGCCCAGTGCTTGTAGCCATGTCTCATCAAGTGCGTTCTCTGTGTCTATCAATATAACGAAGATACCCTGTGCTTGGGCGTTCTTGATTATGTTTCCTGATGCTATGTATGATTTACCTGCCCCTGATTCTCCTGCGAGCACAGTCACCTTACCCAATGGAATTCCTTTGTTGAAATCACTGGTCATCAAATAGTTCAGAGCATAGTTGCCTGTAGATATCCAGTCTGTTGGATCACTGAAACCTATTCCTAGTCCTTGGATTGATTTTGTGATACTCTTTCTAAATTTTGTTGCGTCAAATACTTTTGTCATATTGCCCCTATAATATTATCCAAAGGATTATTGCCACAATCAACATCCACGCGGGTATTTGTTTGTACAATATCCATTCTATTGCTTTTGTAATTTTTCTTTTTATATCCATACGTTATATTACTACACAAGGCCCTAACAGTCAATATCAGGGCCTTGGTAAAATGTCAGATTATTTTGCTTGTCTTGATCTGATCAGTTTCAGTATGTCCTCTGCCCTCTTGGCACTGTCAGTTGCAGGAGCCGCCGGAGCCGCCTCTGGTTGTGGTGCTGGTGCAGATTCAGTTACTGGTGCCGGTGCAGGTTCAGATGCAGGTGCTGTCGTTGCCGCTGGTGCCTGTGCCACAGGTGTCTGTGGTGCATTGTAGGCCACGCCCGCTGGTCTGAAGTACTGTCCGTACTGTTCTAGATCATAAGCCTCACCTTCAACAGATTTCTCAAATAATTCCTTGATTATTTTTACCTCTGTCTCGGTAGGCTCTTTTGGTCTGAAGTCGTTTAGGTTGTGTAAACCATGGGTGTCGATCGCGGCTCTCTCTGCCTCGTCCAACGCTCTTTCTCTTCTTGACCATTTTGATGTTGAGTAGTCAGCGTAACCACCTTTAGTGGTTTTCGTTATCCTGAAGTCAACACCCTTCACGTAGTCAGTTGGCATTTCTTCCATCTCTGGATCCATCAGTGCCCCTCTGATAATGTTGAAGATCTGAGGTCCGATGATGAACCTTCTGATCGGATTCTCAGGTGTTGTGTCCTCTGATAACGGATTCGTGACTACGAAACCTTGGAATATGTAACTTTTCTTCTTCCAATATTTCCTACCCATGTCTTCCATGCTCTTGTCTTTGAACCATGGTCTCACTTCCGTTAGCACTGGACAAGTCTTGCCATACATCTCCATACACGGTACTTGTACTGTTACCGGTCTTGAATCTGTCTGACCCTTGATACCTGCGAAAGGTAGTTTTATCATGTTCCTTTCAGTCCAGAAGAATGTGTTGGTCTCGTCCTTGTCTGGTAAGAACCTAACTACTGCTTCAGAACCTTCAGATATATTCCAGTGTGGGTAGATGGCGTTGTCTCCGCCTGATGATGAAGTGGAGCGATTCACTTCTTGTGCTTTTAACTTCGCTCTTATTTCAGCCAATGATGCCATAATGTAAGCCTCCTTTATTGTGCCTATGTTTGTTTGTGCCTAAATGTATATTAGACATACTGCATAATATACACACTTATTTATCTAATGTCAATGATTATTTTTTTGTAGAAAACTTTCCATATGGCACAATGCAAGGCCATTGTCAATAATCCTGTTATACCTATCCATTAGCCATTGGCAAGCCATTATTTCCCTGATCATTTTAAGATTTCCTCTGAACCGATTTAGCAGATCTGACAGCAGTCGTTGTAGAATTTTTTGGTTTTCTGTATTGGTTGAGTAAATTTTGGTAGAACTGTTCAATGTGTGAGTAAGATCTGCAAGTCCATCATCAACGTGCTGACTAATATAACTCTTCCAAATTTTTGCACTTAAACAATTATCAATCAAATCTAAATCTAATTTAGACCAATCTATAGTTTCCCATAGATCTAACCAATTTTCGTTTGCCAGGTTTAGAAATTTATCATCGTTATTTTCGTATTGTCTTGAGTAAGATCTCCAAGAACCGTGGTCAGTACATCTGACACTGTCGGAGTTCCAAGTTGGCACAACATACAAGTTGTCTCCCCATAACGGCGACCAATCTGAATATGCATTATATACAGTTTCAAATATACTAGGATATCCTACTTTAGAGAAAGTCTGCGAAGTAATAAATGATTTCCATTTTGTATCTAAACTGTTGAAAGCGGGCAAAATCCATTTACCGGTGTGTAACATGGTTGCATTGGAACCGTTACCATGTAATATCCAATCGCAATCTTGTTTCAACTCGCCTATTGTTCTTTCGTCATACCCATCCAAATTCATGACAGCAGGTTTAGGAACACTTGCAAGACTACTACCTGTTATGTAGTCATTCACCAACAGGTGTCCATCTAGCTCTTTGATGTTTGCAGACACGTGCTTCCTTTTCCATATACTAATAGTATCATTGATAAGTTTTGTGTTTTTTATATTATACCGAGGGCCATCTGTGAATCCTACCACGTTGAAATCAAGTTTATTCTTGTACAGCCATGACGCCATCATGTTGCTGTCTATTCCGCCCGAGCACAACACCGTGTACTTGCCTTTGTACTGTTCGGCTAAACTTGTCATGTGTGCATCGAACATTTTTTCAACACTGTTGTAGTATTCTCTTACACAATAATCGCGTTGGACAATTTTTTTGGTTTTAATTCTTTCATTGATCATTTCAAGATCGTCGGTAACTTTTATACCTTCATAGAAATCTAAATGCTGATCCACTAGGGTCGCACTGGTTAAATGATCTAAGATTCCTGGAGTAAAATTCGTGTCATTTTTCCAATCAGTCTTAGCAAAGCAACCGCCAACTTCACTGTGTGGAATTTCTACACCTTTGAATTTGTGTTTGACAGGGTACCAATCTCGGTCGTAAGGCAACTTCATGTGGATATTTAATGTGCCTGATGTTGGTGGTGATTATTTGTAGAACGCTAGGTTCTTGATACGATCTATCTGGGTGTCGTATGCCATTTCTTCTTCTGAGTAGAAATCTTCCAATTGTAGGCCTGCAAGTTCTATGGCATCTCTCAAAGTGTATTCCTGGTCGCCAACTTTGAACTTGTCGCCTGCCTTCATGCCCGCCGCCTTGGCTTTCTGAACTGCCTGTGCGAATTGATTGCCTTCAAATTTACCTGCGTGTGCACCGCCTTGCATTTTATCGTAGTGTTCCGCGGCTTCTTCTTGACTTAATCCTAGTTCATCTGCTTTACTCATGAATTCTTCCTTGCTCATGCTCTGTGCCATGTCTGCTATCTTGTCTCCCATTCCTTCTGTCTTGTCTGCGTACTTGGGATCACCTGATTTCATTCTTTGATATGCTGTGGTATTCATCATCTTGTCTGCCTTTGTCACATCAAGTTTTGTAGCGTTCTCTTTGTCTTTCTTTTCTATCTCAGGATCTTTTTTAGGTTCTGTTGTATATTCCTTTAATTTGTCATAGTTCTGATGTAGGTATTTTTCAGCCTCTTTGTAATCGGCTGACTTGAATGCCGAATTGCTGTCCTTGTCAAGCACGTCGTATATCATCTTGCCGTCTTCGCCCTTGTACATTGATACATAAGGCTTGATTGTAGATTCTCCAACGTTGTCGACCCAACTTTCAAACGCTTCTGTTTCTTTTGGTTTGCCCTTAAGGTCTTTCTTTGGTGCGAATTCGCCTGGATCTTTCCTCACCTCATCTTTGAATGCTGGATCATTCTGCATCTTCTTGTAATCGTCGATGTATCTCTTGGCAAGTTGTATTGCTATCTTCTTGTTCTTCATGTAGTCTGGAGTTGGTTTGAAGTTCGCGCTGTTCTCTTGTTCCATCTCGTCCGCTACCCTTGAAGCGAAGTTTGCCAGCCTGTCTTCCTCACCTGATTTTGTAAGGAGCCTACTTGCTATGTCTGATAGTATAGAACTCAACATTGTGTTCTTGTTTGTGAATTTCGTGTTCTTCAACATCTTGTCAGCGGCGTCATCTTTCCTCAGTACAAGTTTGCTGTCTGGATCTGTAAGGAATGACTGTACAATAGCACCGTGGTCCACTGGTGGTTGTATCGGTGCATCAATTGGCTCTGCATCTGGTTCAAGTTCGTTGATTGGTTCTTCCTTAGGTGCGTTTTCTAATTCAGCCATAACCCTGCTGATAAGAGGAAAAGCATCTTCCACCCTGCTGTCTAAATTTGTCTGTGTGAATTTTTCTCTCAACTTGTTCACTGTCTCGTCATCAAGCACCTGGTCTTCTTTTTTCTTGTAGCTCTTGCAACTTGATTCGTAGTGTGACTGTTTTGACAAGTTTCTCATGTATTCCCTTAGGTTCTCTAATTGTAGTTTCGTGTTCTCAATAATGTCGCCTGCGTTGTCGTTCAGTTGATCCTTGTTTGAAACATATCTTGAGAATGATTGTAATTTTGCTATATCTTCGGAAGTCTGTATGATGTGTTCACCAAACTCGTCATGCGGTCTTCCACCGTTGGCCACGTGTCTCATCATTGCTCTCGCACCTGATAGATGTGTAAGTGGATACTTGAATCTCTCACCGTCTTCGTTTTCGATGTAAAGTGATTGTATCTGTCTTGACCTTGCACCTGGCACAGTCTCATCAACCTTGCCTTTGTGCCTGATTATCAATTTTGTTTTGTTTAGGTTCTCGAATGAACTCTTAGAAGTGCCTGTTAGGCCTTCTGCAACTGGTGCCTTTTCAACACCCGCTAGTTTAGTGATTCTTGCTAGTTCTTCCGACATCTCGTCAGTATTTACCGTTTTGTTCGTATCTGCGAGATTTTCATAATCCTGCTTCGTTAGGTTGTTTTTTGTGATATCTCTGACATCAAATGATAATTGATGCTCTACGGCGAAATCCTTCAACTCCTTCAAGAAAGCATACCATTCGTCTCTGCTGTCCTCGTCAATTTTGCTGACAAGGTCTCTGTTGTAGTAAACTTTCATGTGCTCACCGTCGGCTAGGCTTATGCTTACCGCACCAAAAGTGTCTGCATCTTCTCTGAATTCGAACTCAAAAAACACAGCATTTCCTGGGTCTCCTGTAGCGGCACCATTCTCGTCTCCTAGTCGTATGTTGGAGAACTGTGATCTTATCTTGTTGAATAGGTCATTTGATGTTTTTGGATTCATTTTGTATTATTTAGCGCCTTTTGAACTTGAATATGGTTCCATGGAGATGAACCTGTTTGGTACGGTGTACTAGTTCAAAGTCGTTGTCAACAGCAATTTTCAGCACCTCTGCGGCAGGCACACCCACCGTTTTTGAGACGTTTTTGTCTATTACTGGTATTCGTAGATAGAGCATGGAATTGCACTTCTTAAACATGGTATCAAGCGATCGCTGTCGCGATATGGTTTTAATTTTATGGTAAACTCCAAGACAGAAGATCTGGTCATAACTTTGATAATCGTAGGTCAGGTAGTTTTTCGTTGAAAAGAATATGTTCTTTATTCCCTTTGCGTTATTCTTGGCCTGCTGTATTCTGTAAGGTTCTATGTCAAAGGCATGGACCTCTTTGAACATTTTGGACAAAGATATTGAAATCAATCCCTCTGCACAGCCAACGTCTAATGCGATGTGTGAAGGGTCTGCTTCTATCAGGTCTCTGAGATCGTTCCATCTGTCCGCAAAGTCAACGTTGCCAATCATGTGTTGACCGGTCTTGTAGTAAAGGCTATGTTTCATTATCCTGTGAACGATCCAAATATCGGCATTGGTGTTATCTCACTGGTGCGGTCAGTCCATTTCTCGAATATTTTTGGATCAAAATCTGCCAACACTTTCATCATACGTGTCATCAGTAGACACGCACTGACTAGGTCGTCGTGCTGTCCAGGTTTGGCTTTGTAACTCAATCCCGACGCCACAAAATCCTTCATCTCGGATATAAGCAGTTGCGAGTTAATTTTCATCTTGCCACCCTCGACAAGTTCTTTGAATTTTGTACATGCGTCGATCTTGTGTTTGGCTGTGGTGTTGAATCCACGTCTAAATTTCCTCCTGTGTCCTTTCCTTATGGGTTCACTGAGGAACATTCCCACAATGTTTTCTTCACCTATGTCCATCACACGCATCAAGGCGGCTTCACCTATGGTATTGTTTTCCATGCTGTAGAAAATTTGTGGAGTTGCACTGGCATCTCTCTCTAGTATTGTGTCGTGTATATGTTTGTTAATACCCTGTAAAATCCTTACCTGCTGGTTCATCGGAGTCATGTTGTGATGCCATTCTCCCACTTGCTCGAATGTTGGCAGTTCAAAAACTTGTATGGCCGCGTAGTCTCCTCCTGTACCCATGCTTGGGTCTAGTGATACCATGTAGGTGTGTCCCGGTGTTGGACGTTTGAACCAACGCACCTGTCCTGTGGTTTCTACTGGCGGTACTCCTTCCATGTCTGCAAGTGTTAAACTGCTGATCAAGGTTTCGTCAAAGATCAAGAATTCACACTCGTGTTCCCTCCTGAATCTCTCTTCGCCAATTCTGGCACGTTCCGCGTCTGCCCATGCCTCGTCCCTATCTGGGTGTTCCGACCAATGCGCCTTCATGGCATAGAAACCGTTTGTACCTGTTATCTTGTCGTTGCCATACTCATCAAATCTTTTATTTGCTTCTTTCCATATCATAGCAAATTGGTCTTCATCACTGTTCGGAGTGGATGTGATCATACACTTACCACCTGTACTCAATGTTGGTGACAGTGAAGTCCAGAACTCTTTAGCCTTTTCGGGTGGTTGCACGAACGCGAACTCATCACAGTAAATTAGCGTGAGTGACATACCCCTACCTGTGTTCTCAGTTGTTGTGGTTGCCATTATCTTTGAACCGTTGTCAAACTCTATCGAGTTCCTGTTGTATTGATTTACTCCGGCCTTTATCCAACTAGGTAACATCTCGTATGCGTAACGCACCCTTGACATGATGTCAGATGCTCCTGCGTATTTGTGTGCGGCGATTAGTATCTGCGAATCTGGTCTGAACATCGCATACCATATTAGATAGCCTGAAGCACAGGTTGTCTTGCCTGTCTGTCTAGGCAACATAGCAATTGAAAACCTATGATTGTTGTAACTTTCTATCAATCTCTCTTGGTATGGGAAAGGCTGGAATGACATTTCTCCCTTAGTAGGATGCTGTATCTTCATAAATTTCTTCATGAAATACAGAGGGCCTGTTTCGGGGTTCATGCACTGCTCAAGGGCTTCTACTTGTTCCTTTGAGTATTTGTGCTTCTTATTGGCTTTCTTTATCTGATCTGAATCTAAACTAACGTATGCCATAACGTAGTATTTAAGGCTGTGATTTGAAGTTGAAAAGTATTACTTTGCTTCTTTGTCTTTGATGGCTTTTTTCATTGGTTCTTTTTTGTCGCCATCTTTGTCCATATCCAAGAAGTCAGGTTTTGCTTTTTTGGCTTCTGCCTGGTACGCTTCCTTGAAGTTCTCGTACTGATTCCTTAAACTGTTTGCAATTTCTTCCTCAGTGATTTTATCTTCTGCGTATGCCATTGGACTGTCACCGCCTGCAACTTTAGGATATGATTTTTTCTGTCTGTTCAAACCACCAGAATTTACATTTACCAAAGTGTCCACGTCTGACACTTTTTCTTGTGGCTCGTTTGCAAAAGTTTCTTCTTGTTGATCGTCTTTAGGCTTGTTAACTATGTCTCTCATTCTAGCCATGTCCATTGAACCTGTTGCGTCGTCTGGATTCATTTCTGGTTCGTCTTTCGGCTCGTCCGCGCCAATCATTTTAGCGTCTACTGGTTGCACACCTGCAAGTTTTAATATCTGCATCATCATTGATGCTTCTTGTGGAGTGTCAGTTGAAATCTGGATTGCTTCTTTAACAGTTTCTTTTTTGTCTTCTTTGCCTGCTTTTTTGTCATGGTATGCTTTTAGACCCGCTGGCATCTTGCCTTCAACTGCTTCTTCTGTTCCGTTGATGCTGTCCCAGAAACCTGCTAGGCTCTCACCATGTTTTTTAATGAATTCTTCTCTTGAAAGTTTCTCTGCCTCGTCGTGCAAATAGTCTTTCATTCCGCCTTCTGTGACCGCTTTAGGATTTGTTCTCTCCACGTTGTCCACAGCGTCTTTCACTAATTCTGGTTTTGTCTCTGCAATTTCTTGTAGTCTCTTTAAAACGTCGATCATTTCCATAATTATTTTCCTTTTGCTGGGTGCGGGTTACCTTTTACTGGACCATCATGTGCCGCTTTCAACATTGATGGTTTAGATTCTTCTTCGTTGCTCTGTGTGTCTTGAACTTTGTTGTCTGATCCTTTTTCGATCTCGTATTTGTTTTCCTTGTCTTTTAGTAATTCTTTCAACAAACTCATGTTTGCTTTTGTAGAATGGAAATCTTCTGCGTTCACTTTTGGTGAATCTTTCATTTCAATGTCTAGCAATTTATTTTGATATTCTGAATTTTTTGCAACTTGCATCTCATCCTGATATTGTTCAGTAGGCTCACCTGGTTTTCTCACCACTATGTGTGTTGCTGGTACCCTTAAAATATCTGAAAGGTATTCCTTCATAGTGATTGAAGACGCTGGATAATTTGTTGTCACGTCAAATATTGTGACTTCCTCGTTGCTCAACTGAGGGAAATCTAAAGGTAGTGTCATTATAGGTGTTTTCTTGCCTGCTGACATTTTGGCCACTTCAAATTTGGCCAGTGCTGACTCTAATTTGTTCGCAAAATCGTCTGCGATCATTCCAGCGACCTTTATTTTGTAGTCATATGACTTTGCTGATTCTGTTAGGTAGTCTTTAAACGTGCTCATATGCAATATTTAGTCTTTTCTAGGCGATACTAATGCCTATTCTATGTTGACTATACCTCCCTTTTTGATCTTATCAAGCGTCTTTTCACTAGGCACACCTGTTATACGCAACGAATAACGCCTATATCTTGAAGCGTTTGCGGTTGCGTGAGGTATGCTCGGATCATAGGATATGCTGTCGCCTGCTTTCCACTGTTGAACGTTCCTGTTGCCCCAAAGTATGAATTGTCCGGGTTCCCAATCCTGTAAATGTATTATGATACGTTGTAATTTTTTTATTCCATATCCGCTTGGATGTCCGTCCATTGTGTCCACGTGATAAGGTTCAAAATTGCCCACATTTTTCTCCATTATTATTGGTTGCACTTCGTCTTCCCACTCGAACCAATCTACTATCTTTGTGAGCGTGGGGTGTTTTTCCGGTTTGACCACTTCCTTGAATCCAACGTGATCCATGCCTCTCACTTCCATTTCGTGTAACCACCATGCCGCGTGTAGCACAGCGATATCGTTTGGATGTATATTTCTTGACTTTTCTCTAACGAACGGAAATATTTCTTTAGTGATATCAGTCTTCCATCTGAATGATAATCCTGTCTGAATGTGATCATTGTCGGAGTCATCACGCCATTTGTCAAAGTGGTATGGACTTTTGCTATCTAGGTAATGATTCCAACTCGGATAGTCGAAACATTCGTGTTCTACTGCCAAATGATGTCCTTTGGGTAATTTTGGTATCTCGTGAACGAATTTTTTTCCTGACATCTAATCTTTTTTTAGAAGTTTTTTCATTAATTCATTACGATCAGAGATCACAAAACCTTCAGATTCCTCAACTGCTGGACCATCCTTGGTGCTTTGATCTAGTTTCTGTTTCTTTAGTTGCAGTTCAATCATCTTGAGTTTTTTATCAATTTTGCCACTTTTTGCATCTATGGCGTTCCTTAAAAAGTTTCCTGCAACTTCAAATATCCTGCCCGAGTATCTTGAATCAACGTTCATCCCCAGGTCCATTAGGTTCTTGTAACTTTCTTCAGCCTCCACAGCAAGTTTGTCTAATTCTAGATCAGACAGTTCGCCTAACCCTTTTACTTGGGGCAGTGCGGCCGCTACTTTGTCGAATTCCTTGTAACTTTTCTCTAGGTTTGCCTTTGTTTGTGGATCTAAATTTTTATTACTTGCGATGCCGTTGGCCTCTTTGATGGCCTTGTCCTTTTCTTTCTTGTCCACTTCCTTGAAGGCTTCTTTAACATTTGGTAAATTTAAAATATCTTCTAGTTTTTTTGTCATATTTTTATTTACTTACGTTTGCCGTTGTGGAACAACTGTTCTTCTGAAACTACCCTGAAGTGTATCCTTCTTTGCTTTGCATAGGCAGACGCCGCTTCCCATTTGGCGGTGTTTATTACAACTTGTTTCTTCTTTGCTAGACTTCTACCTGCTTTTTCCATTGTGGTTTGTGCCATTGGTTTGACCTCTATCATCTCTGCGTGTTTCTTGCCGTTCTTATCAACATATACTATGAAGAAATCTGGCACGTACACAGTATACTTGCCTGTGAAAGGATGTCGATAGGGAATCTTAATTGATTCGCTGGCCCATTGGTACACGTTCGGATGTTCGTCACAAAGTCGCATAAAGGCGTGTTCCCAACTACTCCTATAGGTGGGAGTTTTTGTGCCAACATATTTTTCACTGTTCTTTGGGGAAAATTTACCTTTGGCAAATCTTGGTATCATTGTGTTATTCCTCCCACGATATGTACTCTATCTTCGTTTTGTCTAGAACCATTCAATGCTGTGTGCATTTTGGTGGTGTCAACTACATAATAATTACCATCTGCAGGTAAGTGTCTAAGTTGTCTGTCTTCGACAATAAAACTGCTTTTGTTTGTAATGACCGGTATGTGTATCCTTTGTGTGAAATCACAATGGTATGTGTAGCACTCTCTGGGTTTTAGGATCATGATTCTTGTCCTAAACATTTTCAGTTCTGACATTATTGAATTGATATATGGTATGTCGAATATAGGAACAACGAAATCTGTTTCATTGTATTTAGATTTAAGTTTGTTCATGGATCCCACACTCAGGAATGGATCAAGATTGTCTTTTGTGCCTTGTAGGCCCAGTTGTTTTATACCATCCATGCTAGGTAAGGTCTGCAATTCTTTTTTTATTTTTTCTAAATCTAAGGGCATGTTGTAATATCTTTTATGCGGTGTTTCTGGTTCAGCACCCAATCCACTACCGAAACACAGTAGTCGATGCTCATTTTGTCTGCCTTAACTGACGCGACTCTCGGAGAATCAAAATAACCAAACCTTATTATAGATGTATCTGCTCCTTGATAGAATAGTTGTTCATTTGCTTTGTCTAGGGCAGACTTTTCCACTTGGTATGGATGTGGTTTGTGTTTGTTTTGGTCTGGACTGTTTGATCCAATGTTGATTATTTTTTTTTTCATCTCCGCCGCCTTATATAGTAAATGCACTTGATCAAATCCGTTGTGTTTGCAGTTGATAAAAATGTCGCAATCTTCTAATTTTTCTACTGACCCGTATTTTTTGTGAAGTGCTTGTCCCAGGCCACGCCTTATGCCTGTGATATAAAATTTTTTTTTCATAGGTTAATCTATGATATTTCGAGAAACCGTTTCTTTGGTTGTCAGTGTTTGCCTTACTCCTAACCTACTGGACTTGTACCTGTTGGCATTGAGTATGATTGTCATTAGCTCGGACAGTTGCACCGGATCGGCGTAGGTCAATTTGTCCAGTAATTCTTGTGGATTGATGTTGTCAATTTTGGCCTGCACCAGCACCACGTATGCAGTGCTTTCGGCAGAGACCCTAGTGAACCCTCTTTTCACAAAGAACGCCACTGTGCTGTCATACTCTCCCACATTGAACTGGTAATCAGATTCGTAGGCAGTAGTTGTAAGTTTTTCTATAGTTTTATCCAGGTCATCCTTCTGTTTAGGTGGTAGGTTAGTGTAAAATTCTGTCATTATAACGATGCTTTCTCAGTGGCTATTGCCACGTCCTGTGTTGTACGATTTATCTTAATAAAACCTTCGGTCACAAGTTTTCTAATGTCCGTGATTGCCTTATTCCTGTAGACAGTCTTGACGGCGGCGGAGGCGCCGGAGTACTCGACATCAGATTCTGCCACTGTGAGGTCGTTCCTTGAACCGATGTCTTTGTAATATAGGTAGGACGCTATTTCATCCTTGATTGTTTCATCGTTACTGATTAGATTGAAAGACTCTTCCGCTGTCAGGAAAGTTACTGTGTCCAGAGTCGGTGACGTGATGACTCTAGTGTCGTTTTGTTGCTTTTTGTCGTTAGTGCTCTTTGCCGCGGCCACTACCGCACCTGCCGCCACAACCGCACCAACCGAAAAGGCACCAACAGGATTAGTAATAGTGCCTGCCTGTTTTCCAATTTCTAACACACCCTGTTTCGCGATTCCTTTAAGTTCTTCCTTGACATCTCTCTTCTTGATCTTCTTGGCGTTGTTATATGTGTTTGATGCTGAAAGTATTGCACCTAGAATGTTGCCTGATTGCACATTCCTTATGACGGAACCTATTCCGTCGACTACCCCGCCTGGTCCAAATATACTGTTGGTACCGCCACCTAGAACTGTTAGAGGGGAAGGTTCCTTGTCATAGTGTACGGTGGCAAAACCGGGAACGTTGTTGCTGTTGATCAATCCTGACTTGTATATAACGGTCTCATAGAACACCTGCATGGTGTTTTGCAAAACACCAGCACCGTCGGCCTGGTTTAAGTTGTCATGGCTGAATGATCCTATCACTGGATTCACTAGTGTCATTGATGTGAATCTCTGTTTGTGTAATACAAATATTTCAATACCTTTGAGATAAGGTTTCTTCCTTACAGAGGGTGTGTCCATTCCAAATTTTGATACGTTTTTCTTGTTGATGCCATCGTAGTAGTCGTCCTTAGTGTTGGATATT
>Ga0255766_10000729_pt1 | contig 30310 bp, 24 predicted proteins | sample 071ome_23_FD_179966 | JGI IMG/M metagenome (GOLD analysis project Ga0255766, IMG submission 179966) | Coastal salt marsh microbial communities from the Groves Creek Marsh, Skidaway Island, Georgia - 071403BT metaG (version 2) | ecosystem: Environmental > Aquatic > Marine > Intertidal zone >...
GGCCCTACTAACTGTACAATTTCTTGTAAATCATTATCCTCTTGCAATAATCTAAATGCTCTATTTCTCAATACAGGGAAGTCCTCAGAAAATTCTTTTTTGAATACTGGTTCTAAAACATCCCAATATAGAGTGTATGACTCTAAATATGAAATTGCTGGAAAATGTCTTTGTTCAGCTAATTTTTTAGTCAAAGCCCAGAATGCCTTTACAATTCTAAGTGTGTTTTGAGTTACGGGCTCAGAAAAATCTCCACCTGGTGGTGATACCGCTCCAATAATTGAAACAGAACCAATTCTTTCTCCACTTGTAACACATTCTACTTTACCCCCTCTCTCATAATATGCTGCGATTTTACTTCCTAAATATGCAGGATAACCACCTTCACCAGGCATTTCTTCTAATCTACCTGAAATTTCACGCATTGCTTCTGCCCATCTTGAAGTAGAGTCTGCCATCATTGCTACTGAATAACCTTGATCTCTCAAATATTCTGCCATAGTCACTCCAGTATAAACTGAAGCCTCTCTTGCAGCAACTGGCATATTTGATGTATTTGCAATCATTGTTGTTCTTTCCATTAATGGTAATCCAGTTTTAGGATCCGAAAGATGTGGAAACTCCTCAAGTACTTGAGTCATTTCATTACCTCTTTCACCACATCCAACATATACTACTACATCGGCATCAGAAAACTTAGCTAATGAGTGTTGAGTAACAGTTTTACCAGTTCCAAATGGTCCTGGTACTGCGGCAACACCACCTTTTGCAATAGGAAAGAATGTATCAAAAATTCTTTGTCCTGTAATTAAAATCTCATCCGATGCTAATCTTTTCTTAAATGGTCTGGGCTGCCTTACAGGCCAAATTTGATGCCCTTTAACTTCATATGTCTCGCCATTTTCTCCTTCTAATACAGCTAAAACTTCATCAATGGTATAATTACCAGATTTAGTTACCTTCTTGATTGTACCACTTACTAGTGGTGGCACCATAATTTTATGAAGAAAAGCTTCGGTCTCTTGTACCTCTGCTATAACATCTCCACCAGAAACAAAATCACCTTCTTTGGCTACAACATTAAAATCCCATTTCGCTTCTAAATCTAAAGCAGGTGTTTCAATTCCTCTTCCAATAAATGATCCGGATGCCTCTTTTATATTTGGTAGTGGTCTTTGAATTCCATCATAAATTTGTTTCATTAGTCCTGGCCCCAACATTACAGATAATGGTTCACCAGTACCAACTACTTTTTCACCTGGAAAAATTCCATCAGTTCCTTCATAACACTGAATGGAAACGACATCTCCATCGATTTTAATAATTTCTCCTACAATACCAAGAGCTCCAACTCTAGCAACATCATAAAGTCTAACTCCACCCATACCACTAGCTAAAACTAATGGTCCAGATATTTTTACTATTTCACCTTCAACAGATTTCGCAGTACTCATAAGTATACTATTGATGAAAACTTTGACTATAAAAGAGACTTATGTTAATACAAAAAGATGATTGATCAATTATTTAATCATTTTCAATTTAGATTTATATCTATATATCTATTTCAATACCTAATGCTTGTCTTACTAACTCTTTCAAATTAGATGACTCTCTTTCAATTTTACCTTCAGGGCCCGGTATTTCAACAACAACTGGCCAAGGCTTTTTTGAAATTCGCCCTAATAATTCTCTATTCTCCTCTCCTATTTTTTCGGTCACAATTAAAACTGCAATCGAGGGATCATTAGCATATTTTAATATTAATTCACCCGCAGGTTCTCCTTCATCTAAAGCGGCAACTTCTCCCATACCAGCTAATTTCATACCTAACGCAGTAACACTATCAGTTATTGTTGCAATCCTTTCTCGGGTCATACTCATTTTTTTTTCACCCTAATTGCTAATTACCTTATCAACTACAACTTTAGTTGCATCTTTGAAATTTTTATTTTTTGACTCTAATAAATCATTTTTTCTCTTTTCTCCAGTGGAGTCAATTGATTTAATTTCATTAGCAGTTTCAGTTTCAATATTTTTCATTAACTCTTCTGCTTGTTGATTTGCATTTGCTTTAGCATCATTTTTAATTTTCTCAGCTGCAGAATTGGTTGATTTTATCATTTCCTCTACCTTTTTCTCAGCATCGACAATTATTTTATCACTCTCTTTTTCAATTTCTCTAATTTGATTTAGATTAACTTTTGACATGACTAATTATACAATCAATTGGTTATTTAAAACTAATATGAAATTGTTCCTCTGAAATATCTTTCAACTTTTTCAATTCTAATCATTAAGATTAAAAAATGAGGTGTTTTTAGTCACTTATATGTCAGATAGAAGACGAAGAAGAAAAAGTAGAGAATCAAGAAAAGGTAGATCAAGTACCCCCTCCAATCTTCAAGGATTATCTCCAAAAGCAATGCAAAAAGCATTAGGTCAAATTGACACACAAGAAATAGATGAAGTTTTAGAAGTAATTGTCAGAACCAGAACTGAAGAAATAGTATTAGAAGAACCAGAAGTAACAATCATGAATATGGGTCAAGAATTATGGAATATTGTTCCCAAACGCGTAACAAGAAAATCATCTGGCACACCATCAATACCAGAGGCAAAACAAGAATTGACAATCAATGAACAAGATGTCCAACTTATTGTTTCCACAGCTGGAGTGACTAAAGAAGAAGCAATTAGTGCAATTGAAAAAAGTGGTGGTGATATCGCCAAAGCTATTATGAGTCTAAAATAATTAATCCCTACTATGTTTGATTTTTGCAGCAACCCCATTTTGTAATAACTTCATAGCATATCCCGGATGAAATGAGCTACCTATTGCAATCAATTCATTATCTTCCGACATCACAAATACTTCCAATCCCGGAACTATATTATCATCAACTTTTAACACATGTTTACAAAAAGCACTTTTCCCCTTTGCGACAAAAGGAACTGCATCTTTTGAAATAAAAATACGATTTTTCTCAAACCCAGATTTTATAATTCTCAAACCCCCCTCAAATGATGGCACATATCTTCCATCAGATGTTCTTAAAGAAAATAATATTTGACCACTCTGTAAATCGCCGACTGATCTTATTCTATTTGTTTTTCTCGAGAGTATAACTCCCATTTCTCCAATTACATCTTCAATATTAATATCAGGGAATTGCATCATTAATGTGGCTTTAACTCTGTCAAATTGTGCAGAGTTTGCCTTCTTCATAGCCAAATAACATTATTAATATTTATTAGATTACCTCTTGTTTCATAACACCAATCTCATTATAATACCCTTAAAAAAACATGATATCATTTTTTAATATTTTTTATCGGATAATAACATAGAATATTAATATACATAAACTTGATAACTTCTAATGAAAATACGATTTTCCACATTATTAATTTTATTAATCATATCTTTAATGCCTCAAATGACTAATGTTACTGGAATATCAGAGCCAAAATTAAACCCACCCAATAATCTACTTGAGTCAGAAGAATTTAAACCAGATTGGCAGAAATTGAATGTAAGCAATTCCCCTTCCGCAAGAGATCTCACACCATTAGTATATGATTCAATTAATAAAAAAACTATTTTATTTGGTGGTTATACCGTTAATCGTATTTATAAAGATACTTGGGTTTTTGATCATGAAACCATGAATTGGACCGAAATGTATCCAACCAACTCTCCTCCATCTTCACATCATGGTCACAGGATGGTTTTTGATCCTATAACTGAGCAAATTATAATGCATGGCCAAGATAGAACATGGGCATATTCATATAAAAATAATACTTGGGTTGATTTAAATCCGGTAAACGAACCAAATTTTTCTTATTATCAAGCGATGGTGTATGATAACATAAACAATGTAGTGCTAATGACAGAAGGTCAGAGTACATATGTATACCACTCTATTAATAATACATGGCTGGATACAGCAACTACTAATCCATGTAGTGGAGATGGCTCATTTTATTCTTTCGATCAAAAATATGGTAAGTTTATTTATTATCGGGCCCAAAAAACATGCGCATATGATTATCCATCAAATACATGGACACAATTAAGTCCAAGTTCCTCTCCCCCACAAAATACTGGGTATGGATCTTCAATGATCTATGATCCAATACTTGAACAATCCATCTTATTTGGTGGATATTCTCCAAGTTATGATACTACATGGAGTTTTGATTATGATACGACCTCATGGACACAAATACTTACCGACAATGCGCCAAGTTCAAGGGGTTTAGTTGGCATGACATACGACTCAGATAACGAAGTAGTCATTTTATTTGGAGGAAGATCTGGTGCTATCCAACATTTGGCAGAAACATGGCAATTTACACCTCATGAATATGTAGGAAGCAAGATTAAAGTTGAAAATCTACCAAATAACGTAGAATATAATTTGGGATCCTCTGATAATCTAGTATTTAATATCACAACCAGCAATGCTACAACCTATGATATTTTTCTTAACAGTGAGCTTATAAATTCATACGAATATTCTGATAATGATACAATTACACTAGATCTAAATAGCATATATTCTAATTATACATATTCCAATTACACCGTATTTAATAATACCAAATTTGAGTTTACTAATTTGACTTTAGTATTCAATAATGCACAAAATGATCCCTATACTCATTCAATGAACGTGAAGGTATTTGATAAATTACCAATAATAATGGATCATGACTCAATAAACATTGACTATGAAATTGGAACAAGCCTTCCTTTAGAATTTCAAATTAGTGATGATAATCCAGATATGATATACATATACACTGATAACAAATTGATTTACTTCAATAATTGGTCAAATCCTTATAATACATATTTGAATGCGAATGACTTCATTAACTCCACAAATACGCTTGGCAACAATTATTACAAAGTAATTTTTGAAGACAAAGATAGTAATCAGATAGAATATAATTTACAAATTAACATAATTGACACTATAAATCCTGTTTTTACATCAATAAAAGCAGATGATTATGTTGAAGGAGAAGACTTTGGCATAATTTCATTTTCTGTAGAGGATATAACATTAGATCGATATGCGGTGGTTGTTAATGATGCCGAATTAGAAAATTCAACATTTGATGAAACATCCTATATCGAAGTTTCAAATGCAGGTTTCTTAGAAGGACAATACAACGTAGAGATTATTGTGTACGATCGTGGAAATAATATGGTTTCATTCACCACTTCATTTACAGTAAAAACAAAAGATGTAACAAATAATGCTACATTGTCTTCTTCAACAATGACAACTACAGAAACCACTACAGAAACCACTACAGAAACCACTACAGAAACCACTCAAAATGGAACAAATAATGTATCAATTCTTGAGGGTGCTCCAATTTCTGATTTACCACTAATGTTACTTGTAGGTATTTCTGGACTCTATATTTTAAGACGAAAAAATCAAGCACTTATTAAAACACAAAATTAATTGAAGAATATAATTTGATGTCAAATGAATAAAAAAAACACACTAATTCTATCAACAATAATCGTTTTCATGCTTCTAAGTTGGTTTATCGTCGAAACTATACAAACTTCAGAAGAATCAGGGTGTAAAGATCCCAATGCAATAAACTATAACCCCTCCGTTGATATTTCTGACCCAGAATCTTGTGAATATGACGATAAAATCTCCTCTTCTTCAACAGCAAAACCAAGTATAGAATGGTCCACCTCAGTTAGTGGATCTAATGAAGAGTCCCATGGTCATTTTATCATGACATGTGAAGATGGGGGTTTTCTTCAAATAGGAGAAACGGGTTTTATCCCATCAAGCGCAAAAATTCTGGTATCAAAAGTAGATGAAAATGGTTCATTTGTTTGGAAACAAGAATTTGGATCTAACGGTCATAATTTAGGAAACAGTGCTATTGAAGTTGCCGACGGTTACATAATTGTTGGTTCAATAGATCAAAACAGCCTTATTATGAAATTAAATAAAGATACGGGGTCAACGATTTTCATGGAAACACATGATAATGGGGGTAGTGATGCATATGAAAATATAATAAAAATATCCAATGGATATATTGCAGTTGGTTATATCCAAGCAGATGATCCAGAAAACACATTTTATACCGAAGGAACTGGATATTTGGTTTATTTGGATGAAACTGGATCAAAAACATCAGAAAAAAATCTACAAGACCATATTTCTCATGCATATAGAATTCAATCATATGAAGACGAAATTTTCATCTCAGGTCTAAATCAAGATGCCCAAGATTATACCCTCATCAAAATGTCTCTAAATGGAGATATAATATGGGTAAAAACATATGGGGGTGAAAATTCAGATCATAATTTTGCTTTTGACATTTCTTCAAACGGTTCAATCTTTTTATCCGGTCACACACTCTCCGGTACTGAAAATTGGGATACATATACATTAAAAATCAATACTGATGGTGATGTCATTTGGGAAGTAAAAAAAGGTAATCCACGAGGATTTAACCCCAAATACATCCATGATGAAGTTTGGGGTGCTAAAGCAACACCTGACGGAGGAGTAATTATTGTTGCAGGAACTGGGGATGAATATAGAATCTATTCAGAATGTAATGATTTAGGCTGTTCTGATAAATGGCATATATATCTTATTAAATTCAATTCTAATGGAGAAATAGAATGGGAAGCAACTTATTCAGAAGGTCCAGATATTGATTGGGCTGGAGAAGATATATGTTTGACTAAAGATGGTGGTGCAGTAATTGCATATGACAATGGCCAATTTGGTTTTCTAAAAGTGTCTCCAATATAATCTACAATCTATTTTATCACTAAACTTATGTATCTAATTTATATGATTAAATTGTGAAATTTAGAGACATAATATCAAATATCGATCCATCAATAACAAACATTCCCAGTGGATATTCTAGATATGGTCATATAATGTTACTACGTAGCTCATCTAAATTACCCTCTAAAATGGCAGAAATAATCTTATCCCATTATCCTTGGTGTCAATCAGTTTATCAACAAACAGATACAAAAGGTATATCCAGAATACCTGAAATCAAATTATTAGGTGGTATTGATAATCCAAAAACACTTCATATTGAAAATGGTGCTAAGTATAATATAGATATTTCGCGCATCACATTTTCACCAGGAAACAGATACCTGCGTGAAAGATTAGTCAATGAGATTAAAGACTCAGAACATTTAGTAGATATGTTTTCAGCAGTTGGAAATCTGTCTCTACAACCCTTAATTCATAAAAAAATAAGTGCTACACTGATCGAGCAAAACGAATATACGTATTCCTACCTACAAAAAAACATTAAACTTAATGGCATACAAGATGTTGAACTATATAATTTGGACTCAAGAAAGATTGATAAAGAAAATATAGCTGATAGAATATTCATGGGATATCACGATGTAGATAAAACACATTTAATTTCTGCATTAAAGATCGCAAAAAAGACTTGCATCATTCATTTACATCCAATTGTCGTCATTGGTGAACTCGATAATCAAATTAAAACTTATAATGATTTTTTCAATCAACAAAATATTAATTTCGAAATATTATCCACACATAAAATAAAAAATTATTCACCAAAAAAAGAACATATTGAAATTCAATATAAAATTACAAAAAATTCAAATTAGAAACTCCTTGTTAATTAATCATAAAATTATATAGACATTATGTCAATTTTATTGGGGCATATCATAAACGAACAAGTAATTGTAGAAGGTCCCGATTCAATAACACTTTACAACAAAGGTTTTTACGGCTCCCCCAATAAACAAGGCATAATTTTATCTGGTTTTGAAGCACTGCACTTATCTGAATTAGAACGAATTACAATACATGATGAATCTAAAAATGCACATATGACATTTTCAGAAATCTCTGATTATTTCACAGATAAAATTTCTAATTTTATGACAAGATATTTGGTATACAAAGATTTACGAAACCGAGGTTATATTGTCAATCAAGGAAAAGGAAGTTCATTTTTCTTTAGACTATATACTCGTGGTTCTATTCCAAAAAAAGATACTGCTAAATTTTATGTCACTCCTTTACAAGAAGGTACATCAATTAACCTACACGAATTAGATGATTTAGTTACTTTATCATATAATTCTAAAAAGGAATTAGTTTTAGGGTTGGTTGACTCTTCTGGAGATGTATCCTATCTCAAGGTAAACGAGTTAAACCCTAATAAAATTGATAACCCAAAACTATCTAATTGGGATTGGGAAAAATTATGGACTGATTTTCATAAATGATTTTTTTTTAATTTAGATCAAATCTATCTGCGTTCATAATCTTATTCCAAGTTTTTACAAAATCATTTCTAAACCTATCAAGATTATCATCTTGAGCATATACTTCAACAATAGCTCTTAATTCAGAATTTGATCCAAAAACCAAATCAGTTCTACTAGCAGTTCTCACAAACTCTCCAGAGTTTCTACCATGAGCCTCATAACTATTATATCCAGTCTCCTTCCACTCAACAGACATATCAAGTAATGTTTTAAACCAACTATTATCTAATTTTGGCTCATCATTCCATACTCCATCACCAGAGTGTGAAATACCTAATGCTCTCAACCCCCCAACTAAAACTGTCATTTCAGTGGGTGTTAATCCTAATAATTGGGCTCTATCTAACATTAATTCTTCAGATGTGACTGCAAATTCTTTTTCCATATAATTTCTAAATCCATCTGCTCTTGGTTCCATATATTCGAACCCCTCAACATCTGTCATATCTTGAGAAGCATCTCCTCGTCCTGTTGTTACCTCGACTTGGATATCTCCGGCCATTTCTAATCCCAACGCTCCAGAAATCACGATTACATCAGCAACACTTGCGTCATATTTTTCTGCGATCCCCTCATAGACATTCAAGATTTTCATCAATTCATCGGGCCTATTTACTTCCCAATTTTTTTGTGGGGCCAATCTTATTCTAGCACCATTTGCACCACCCTTCATATCTGAATACCTAAATGTAGATGCACTGGCCCATGCAGTTTCAATCATTTCAATGATTGATATATCTGAATTTTTGATATCATTTTTTATTTTTGAAACCTCATTTTCACTAAGTTTTCTTCCCTCAGGCACTGGGTTTTGCCATGCATAGTCTGCGTCCTTATAATCACCAGTGACATAATTTGACTTTGGCCCCATATCTCTGTGTAACAATTTAAACCAAGCTTTAGCAAAAGCCTCTGCAAATCCTTCAGGATCATTCATAAAACTCTCACCAATTTTTCGATATTCTGGGTCCATCTTTAAAGCCATATCAGCAGTAGTCATCATTGGCATTACCTTTTTACCACTTCCATCTACTTCAGGTGCCATAAATTCTTCAGCTAAATTTTTAGGATGCCAAATATGTTTTCCTGCAGGACTTTTAGTAAGTTCCCATTCATTTTCATATAACATTTTTAGATACCCCATATCCCACTTTATAGGATTGGTTGTCCAAGGTCCCTCAAGCCCACTTGTAACTGTATCTACTCCTACTCCAGAATTATTTTCACTTTCCCATCCCAAACCTTGTTTCTCTAAAGGTGCACCTTCTGGTTGGGGCCCTAGTTTTTCTTCTCGACCATTTCCATGTGCTTTTCCAAAAGTATGTCCACCTGCAGTTAATGCAAAAGTTTCAACATCATTCATACCCATTCTAGCAAAAGTTTCTCTCACATCTTGTGCGGACATCAATGGGTCTGGATTGGCATTTGGTCCCTCGGGGTTCACATAAATTAGTCCCATTTGAACCGCAGCTAGTGGATTTTCAAGATCTTGTCTAGTTTTACCATATCTGTTATCTGCCAACCATTCATCTTCACTTCCCCAATATATATCTTTCTCAGGATGCCAAATATCCTCTCTACCAAGAGCAACACCATGAGTTGGACCACCCATATCTTCGATAGCAACATTTCCAGCTACAATTAATAGATCTGCCCAACTTAATTTATTTCCATATTTTTGTTTAATTGGCCACAATAATCTTCTAGCCTTGTCTAAATTTCCATTGTCTGGCCAAGAATTTAATGGAGCAAACCTTTGAGCACCAGTACCCCCTCCTCCTCGTCCATCACCAAGACGATAAGTTCCAGCAGCATGCCATGTTAATCTAATAAAAAATGGTCCATAATGTCCATAATCGGCAGGCCACCAATCTTGACTATTTTTCATAACTTCTTTCACATCATTTTTTACCCCTTCATAATCTAACTTCATAACTTCTTTTTTGTAATCAACCCCTACTAACGGGTTAGATTTAACATCATGTTGTCTTAATATGTCTAAATTCAATTGTTTTGGCCACCAATCTTTATTTTGTGTTCCAGCACCAGTAGCCATTGTTTTTTCATAACCTCTTTTCATTAAAAATCACCAATGTTGATTATTACCTATTCGTTAAAACGTTTTTAATAATTATCTTAGTAGAAAATTTCTATTCTTTTTTTTTTAATTAAATAAACAAATATTCTGTTCTCTAATTTAACTAATCCTCCCAAAGAAAAAAGTAAGTTAAAATATTAATAACCCTATTTTAGAGTGTGGTAATTTCTGACTACATAAAAATTATCAGACCAGCAAATGCTTTCATGGTTTTTGCCATGGTAATGGCTGGAATTTGGTTTTCAGATCCACAATTTATCTGGTGGAAATATTTACTCGCAGCCGTAGTTCCAATTTCTTATACCGGAATTGCAATGATTCATAATGATATAATTGATTTAGACATAGACATAATTAATGCTCCAGACAGACCTATCCCCTCAGGAAGAATTACAACAGCTCAAGCAAAAATTTATTCATGGGTTTTATTTTTAATCGGCACTTTATCAGGTATTTGGTTAGGAATAGAGGCAGTTGTAATTATGGCAATAACATTGGTATTATCTTTACTATATAATTCATATCTCAAAAAAACAGGCTTCTTAGGAAACCTCACAGTTGGTTTCACCGCAACTTCAGCATTTCTATATGGTGATGTAGTTTCATCAGGATGGGATAATTTCTCTCCAATATCAGATTGGACCCCATCTATTTATTTATTTCTAGTTTCAGCTCTTCTAAACACTTCAAGAGAAATCTCCAAAGGAATAATGGATATTGAAGGAGATAAAACATATGGTGTAAGAACAATAGCTGTTGTTCACGGAAAAAAAGTGGCCTCATATTTTGTTGTTCTTTTTGTTACCTTGGCTCTTTTATTATGCATAATACCTATGATTAACCAAACATTTGGATTAATTTTCATCATAGCGGTAATTGCATTCATTATTCTCATCATACAAACTGGTATTCCTCTTATCAAAAATCCAAACTATGAAACTGCAAAAAATTTCAAAAATTACTTACTCCCCAACATGTTTATTGCCTTAGTATTGGCCATCATTGATGTCTTATTTTAAAAAAACCACATCATATTCTTATTTTCACATGTTCTCATCGGTTAATTTACATCTAACTAAATTTATCGAATATAATGGAACAATTAGATGATTTATTTTCTACTTTTAATAATACAATGTCAGTTCATCTTAGAGAAAATTTAGTTCCAATGGCAAAACATGGATCTCCTGGAAATTGGAAGTTAGAAGAAATTAATACTACAACTTTAACAAAAGATACAATTTTAGATCTAGCAGATGACATCCTATCTCAACTCTCAGAACAAGATAATGCATTCCTTGAAGAAGATAATGAAGATGTTCAAGTGATTCAATTAAATAATTTCAGAATTGTAATTACCTATCCTCCGTTTTCAGATGCACATGAAATTACTATTGTCAAACCTACTACTCAAAGACAAATATCAAATTATCAACTTCCACAAATTTTAATCAACCGTCTTGAAGAAAGAGCTGAAGGTATCTTAATTGCCGGTGCCCCCGGACATGGAAAATCAACATTTGCTGCAGCACTTACTACTTTTTTTGCAGACAAAAATAAAATAATCAAAACAATAGAAAAACCAAGAGACCTCCAACTTGATGATCGAATTACACAATTTACAATGTTGCAAGATGATATCGAAAAAGTCGGAGATGTATTATTACTGATGAGACCGGATTACGTTATTTTTGATGAAATCCGAAAAAATGATGATTTCGCAGTATACACAGATATGCGTCTAGCTGGTGTAGGTATGATTGGTGTAATTCATGCAACACAACCAATAGACTCAATTCAAAGATTTGTAAACCGAATTGAATTAGGTTTAATTCCAAGTGTCATAGATACGGTGGTCTTCATTAAAAATGGAGAGGTTGAAGATGTTTTATCATTAAAAATGATGGTTAAAACCCCAACAGGTTTCAGAGACGAGTCATTAGCAAGACCCGTAATCGTAGTTAAAGATTTCTTAGATGGAGCTCCTCTTTTCGAGATTTTCTCTTTTGGAGAACAAGTCGTTATAATTCCGTTAAACAAAAATAAAAAAAACAAAAGAAAACATAAGCCTATAAAATCAAGTAAACCCAATTATTCATTAGGAAAAATTCTGAAAGATCTTTCATACTCCATTGATGATTTTGATATCAACGATGCACATATTGAAACATCAAATAACAATACAATCAATGTTTATATGCCTGAATGGGCCATAAAACACCTTTATGAAAAAAGAAGAACAGTAATACGTCAAATCGAAAAAAATACAGGTAAATTCTTGAATTTTTTAGCAGTCGATAAAGATCTTGAATATAATGGAAAAAACGTCGAGATCATTGAAAATAAAAAATTCATCATAATTCGATTAGGTTCAGAATTCATGAACCAAGAAGTACAATTAATGATCGGCCCACAAATTATCATGAGTGCAACAACTGACAAAAAAGGAGATGTTAAACTTTCCCGAAACAAAATCACCACAAAGAGATTGGAACAATTCTTAGACTCAGCAGACACCCCTCTAACTGTAAAATCAATATAATCATAATTTTTTAACACCATTCAACCCAGAATAGTAAATGTCTATATCTTCATAATTCTCAACATGAAATATGCCTATTTCCTCAACTCCTTCAATTTTTAATACCTCTTTTTCCAAACTTGTAATTACCGAATTTTGGTCTATTATTAAATCAATGACATTCATTTTTTCATCAGTATAGATTAATTCTCCATTCTCATTTTTCCTCAACTCAAATCTAATAATATCTTTATTAAAATTCAAAGTCTTAACTATCTCATCTTGATATTCTGGTATTATTAAAATTGGCAACTCAACAGATAAAACATCAGATATTTTGTCTTCAGTTATTAAAATAACAATTTTTCTTGCGTGTGCCCAAGTTTTTCTCTCTTTGTATATTGCACCTCCACGCCCTTTTATAATTAAATTTCCTCTAATTATTTGATCTGCCCCATCAATGCATACATATTTTCCTTTCTCAATAGTATCAAGTTCAATCTCATTGTGTCCAAATTTTTTAATTTCAGCACTTATTTTATTAGAAGAAGCAGTAAACTTTTTTTTATTTTTCGAATATCTAATGAACGCTTCAACAGTCGTTCCTGCTCCAAGTAGAATTAAATCTTCTTCAGCTAAAATATCATGAGCCTTCAAAACTAACTCTTTCTTCAATTCATTTATGAACATTTAATCTACTTATAATTTAATTAACTCACACATTTTTAAAATTAGAGAACAAATCTATCTCAAATTCATTCAATTAATTTTGTATAACATTACTTATCTCATGTTTACAGCAAAAATTTAAAAAAGAAAACAATCTAAAATAGCTATAATGGCAAAAAAGAAAAGAGAATTGAAAACATTTGGAATGGACTTTTTCACTAAAGGTTTCTTTGCAACCCTTTTTGCAATGATGGGGTTTGCAATAATAGGTGCAGGAATAAGAGGACAAGAAGCGACCGCCCCCATTGTAATTACAATTGGAATGCTTATGAATGTAATTGGTGTGGCCCCATTTGTTATGCCCTTTCTATATGATTACCTTGTTCCATCAGAACCATCATCTACTCAATAAGTTCATCTAAATTCATTAAATATTTCTTCTTTGGATACTTTAAAACTATTAATACCTAACTTTTCATCAACAGGGATCTTATTTGAAACAACAACATCTGTTTTGTCTAAAGTAGGATAACTTCCTTGGTAAAAAATTCCAATAGGTATTTTGCTACCCCATTCCAAACCTTTCTCAAAAGCCAATGAGATATTTGATGTATCATGCCCCCCCTCTTCTAATTTATACACTCTTTCTCTAAACCAATCATAGGTATTTAATTTGTTAAATGTGACACATGGACTTAATACATCGATAAAGGCAAAACCGTCATGTTGCAATGCTTTTTCAATAATCATTAATAGATGTTTACTATCCCCAGTAAATGCTCTAGCAACAAAAGTAGCTCCTGCAGCTAAGCTCAAATTAATAGGGTTGACTGGCCTTTCATCTACGCCTTCTGGTGTTGTTAATGTTACATGTCCTGTTTGTGATGATGGAGAAGATTGACCCAAGGTTAATCCATATATTTGGTTATTCATAACCATGTAAGTCATATTCAAATTTCTTCTGGAAGCATGAACGAAATGACCCACACCTATCCCATAACCGTCCCCATCTCCTCCCACTACAACCATTCTTAATTTAGGATTAACCATATTAACTCCCATGGCCGCAGGAAGTGCTCTTCCATGAACCATATGTATACCATAGGCTGTAGTCCAATGAGGGAATGAACTTGAACACCCAATTCCAGAAACAATTACTGTTTCATGTGGTTTCTCTCCTAAATTACCCAATGCCTTTGTCGTCGCAGATAATAATCCATAATCACCACAACCAGGGCACCAATTCGGTTTATTATTTGCCTTAAATAATCTCCCACTCATAAATAATCTCCCTCCATACCTATTACCTTCAAAATCTCTGGAATTAAACTACTTGATGTAGGTGTTTCACCGCTTAGAGGATGTATTCTATAATCAATCTCCCAATTACATTCTAATTTCAATAAATTTTCAAATTGTCCGGTATAATTTACTTCGATCATAATTGATTTTTGAACTTTTTCTAACACTGGAATTATTTTATCTACTGATAATGGATATATATCTGCAAATGAAACGACATTAAATTTTTCACCACTTTCATTTAATCTGTCAGCTGCTTCTCTTACCGCCCCCTCAATACTTCCCCAACAAATTAAGGTAAATTCATTGAAATCACCATATATGTCTGGCCCATTTAACTCCTTTTTAATTAATTCAAATTTACGATATCTCCTCTTAATCATTTTATCCCTTACTTCCCATGACTCTGGCAATCCACATCTATTTCCAGAAAGAGAATGTGACTCTTCATCATGTTCAGCTCCTACTAAGATATATTGAGCATCTTTAGTTCCAGGGAATGCTCTTGGGGCAATACCATCTTCAGTATCCTTATATCTTGCAAACGTAGGATATTCATCAGTTGGTTCTTTCCAAATTTTCCCTCTTTCAACTTTTACACTCAAATCAAAAGGTTCCAAATTTTCCGTCCTTTCACTCAATGAAAAATCTGATAAAATAATGACTGGAATTTGATATATATCTGCAAGATTAAAAGCTCTTACAGTTATATCAAAAGCTTCACGTATATTTCTTGGAGCAAGTATTATTCTTGGAGCCTCACCATGAGATAAATGTATCATAGAATTAAGATCTGCTTGTTCCATTTTAGTAGGAATGCCCGTGGAAGGTCCACCTCTCATTGAATTTACAACTACAATTGGGGTCTCTGTCATACTTGCATAACCAAATGACTCGGCCATTAACGATATACCCGGCCCAGAACTTGCAGTCATAGCCCTTGCTCCGGCATAACTGGCTCCTATAACCATATTTATTGCTGCTAATTCATCCTCTGCTTGTCTTACCACTACACCATATTTATCCGCTCTTTTTGATAAATATGTTAAAATTGATGATGCAGGAGTTATTGGATATTGGGCTAAAAATTTCAAACCACTACATGCCGCACCTAAGGCTATCATTTCATTTCCACTAGCTACAAACCGTTCACTCTTCTTTACATTCTCTAAATTAAATAAACTCCCATTCTTTCCAACCACATCATATCCTTGTAAAAGTGCGGCTTTATTCATTGCCAATATATTTTCTCGATTTCCGAACCTCTTCTCTAAAACTTTCTCATAACTTTCTAAATCCAAATTTAATATGGCTAACACAGCACCAACTGCCACAGTATTTGCTAGTACTGATGTTTGTAAATCAACACTTCTAGCAATTTCACTCATCGCTAATGGAATTATTCTGAAATTATTATATTCTTCTAATTTATCTTCCTTTATTTTAGTAGAGTTATATAATATTATACCATCATCTTTCAAATCTCTACAATGAACCTCAAGAGTTTGCTCATTTAAAGCCACTATCAAATTTAACTTACGGTCATGGCTATGCATCATACTTGATGAAATTTCAACGTGTTGCCAAACATGCCCCCCTCTTATAGTACTTTGTGTACCGGGAAAACCTTGCACATAATATCCCAAAGAATTAAAATATTTTTGAAGTAATATTCCAGTTGATTGTAAACCATCCCCAGCAAATCCTCCCCAACGCATACTAAATCTGTCAATTTTTTGATTTACCATATCAAGCTTCAACTCTTCTAAATCACAAGTTTACTCATGCGTTTATAACAATTCAGTCTTCATATTTTATAATTGAAAATTTTATACAGAACTTAATACAAAAAATTAGATAAAAAACGAGCTTGGAGGGATTTGAACCCTCGACCTCTGGCTTAGAAGGCCAGCGCTCTTCCAGCTGAGCTACAAGCTCTCGTCAATCATATCTACTTCTAACAAAGTAAATACAAAGTTTTTGGTGTCAAAACAAAATATTCACCAGTCTTATTTGCCCCCTCTTCAATTATGAAAAGTGGCGAGAGGGGGATTTGAACCCCCGCGTGCGATGGCACACATGCTTTCAAGGCATGCCTCTTGGGCCAGACTTGAGTATCTCGCCAAGTCTTGACATATTTCAAATAACTAAGGTATTATTATGTTTGTCTTTATATTCACAACGTTCTAAATACTTTATTCTATAATTTCTCCTAAAAAGTATGTCCCTTTTGCTTCAACAATTCTTGCCTTGATGAATTTTCCTAAATCTCTCTCATCCCCTTTAACAATTATTGGTTTATATGCAAAATTTCTTGCTTGTATTCCACCTTTTGCACCCATCTCGGCCAAATAAATTTCTCCTTCCCAACCAATCCATTTTTGATTATCCTCCATCTGCAACTCCTTACATATTTTTGTTAACCTACCAGATCTCTTTTTCCTTACACTAAACGGTAGTTGCTCCATTTCAGCAGCTACTGTTCCAGTTCTTTCCCAATATCTTGAGATATTTGTAATACTAGGTCTGGTTTTCAATATTGTTTGAATGGTCTGCTCAAATTCATCTTCTGTTTCTGTAGGATAACCACATATAATATCAGTTGCCAATGTCATTTCTGGGAATTCTTTTCTAAATTTGTCAACAATCAATTCATACTCTTCCACAGTATACCCTCTTCTCATATTTTCTAAAATTCTGTTATTTCCAACTTGAACAGGTAAATGTAGAAATTTATATATTTTTTCAGATTTGAACGACTCTATAACTTCATCTACAATTTTAATTAAATTATTAGGATTCCCCATCCCAACCCTAACTATAAATTTTCTATTAATCTTATCAATCTCATTTAACAAATTCGATAAATCATCATCAATATCAAATCCCCAACATGCAGTATCTTGACTTGTTAACCAAACTTCAGGTGTTGGTGTTTTTCTAATTGCACTGATTATACTTTCTTTTTGATAGGATCTTAAATGTCCTCTGGCTTTTTTAGTAGCACAGAAAGTACAGTAATTTAAACACCCCTCATTAATTTGTATAATATTCAATTTTTCATTCCACTGTGTAGAATCCAGAAGTGGTTTTTCAATCCAATCTAATTTATTATCTTTAATCCCTCTTTTTTCCGACATACTTTCTAAAGGAATTAGTCTTGACAAAGGGTCCTCCGCCCCCAAAACTCCTAATATTTTATCAGATGCATTAACTCCTAAAATTATGAAATTTGGATATTTTTCTTTTATCATCTCTGGCTCTGCTTGTGAAAGACATCCTGCCACAACCACCTTTTTCTTTGTTTTTTGTAAATCATCCAGAACAAAAGTTATTTTATTTTCAGTTGGTGTTTTAACCGTACAAGTATTAATAATTACAACATCTGATTTATTATAATTCTCTCTATCACCGATTTGATATCCACCCACAATCAATTGTTGTTCTATCAATTGACTATCTTTTTGATTATGAGTGCAACCCCATGTTAATACAGATGCGGTTTGAGATGACATAAACTAATACTATTATCCATATACTAATTTAAATGGTAAATGATTGTTTCTAATATCTAAACGTAATATTTGAATTGTTTATTAGATTATATAATGATATCATCCTTATAATTTATTAAGATTAATTATTAGTAGATTTTAGTGGTAGACCTCACAAAATACCCAAACCCATTAAGAATATTCAGCCAAACAAGAGATGAATGGTTTTCAGAAATAATTACTAAATTTAAAATCCCAATGCATATTTTTACAGCAGTCCGAGATACCCAATTAGGTCAACTCATGTTTGCAATTGAAACTATGAGAATGAATAGATTAAGATCTGGAGAAGAACCCGGACCAGGTATATTAGAGGGTGAAAACGCAACTATGTTTATTCCGATCTTAAAATTAGTTCAAGATTTCAGAAACCTCATAGATAATGAAGAAAATAAAATAAACTCAAAAACACTTCTTCCAAAACTAATGTCTGAAGAAGTCCTCTCCCCACTACTATCAAGAAAAAAACAAGGTCAAGAATGGTTCACCCCATTAACTCAAAAAAGACTTGATGAATTACTTATACTATGTACAGAAACACTCAACCAAGGACTCATCACACCACTAATGAAATCAATAAAAGCAAAAACCGAAGATGAGTTTAAAACAATCTTAAAAGAAAAAGATGAAATCTTCTCAAACTCACTATTTGAACTTTACATACCTGAAATTGTAAACCAAATCAAAGCGAATACTTTCAAAAACAAAGAAGAAAATCCAGAAACAAGAATTTTTGATTTAAATGGTGAAGAAAAGGAAATTACTTTTAATGAATTACATGGAAAATTAAATGTTTTATACGGCTTCATATTTGAATTAAATCGATTTCTTTCAAACCAAAAGAAATATACATTCACATTTGAGATGATTGAACCTTTACTTTCTTTAGAAATGCTAATAATGTTCCCTCAACCAGATACGACAAAACTCCCTATTCTAAAAAAACATATGGAGTTATTATCTTCATCAGGAAAAATCTCAAAACAATTTTTGGATTTATTACTCATAAGTTATCAATCATACAGTAGAATAGAAACCTCTACATCAAAAATGGTTAGAAAAGTATTCCAGTCACTTGAAAAATCAATGAAAGAAAAATCAAGACTATTTTGGAACACGACTCCCACCAAAAAAGAAATGAAGATTTTTGAAACTTATATTGCCGTTCTATGGACACATCTTCGTGCTTTACAATCTCAAGCACAATATAAAGAACAATATGCACAAACAAATCAAAATAGTCAAAACTACGCTATTACAATTAGATTAGAACATATATTTTGGATCGCAGGTAAGAATTATACACAATCAGAAAAATATAATTCGGCTCTACATTTTTGGTCTACTTATGCCTCCATTGCAAATAAACAAGCAAGAACAAATGAGGCAAGTTTAGGTTTGTTTCACGAACTATCCAATATCATTCAAAAAACATCAATTCTTAAAACAAAAAAACAACAAAAATTATATCAAGCAAACCATGCCGATCAATATTCAATAATTCAAAGAGTATTAAGTTACGGATTAGAAGCTCGCTCTCCAACAATTGTCGACGAACTTGAAACTTATCTTAAAACCTTAGAAAAATTATTGTCTAAAATTGATGCAAATGAAATGCATGAAACATTTAATGTCAAAGAAGAATTAAAAGTTATCAAAGACATACGCAATCATATCAAAGTAAACATCATGTTATCATAAAAAATGGGCAGAATGGGACTTGAACCCACGACCTCAGGATCTTCAGTCCTGCGCTCTCCCGGCTAAGCTACCTGCCCTTAATAAATAGTTGATAGAAATTCATCAACCATATTCTATCAAATCTCATTATACTTATAATTTATTCTTTTAACTCGACTTTCAATAAATAAATATTATCGCTTCTACCGAACCATAAATGAAATAAATTAAATGATGACACATTTCAGTAAATAGGTATGACAAATCTTGAAGAAAAATCACCAATAATTATTAAAAAATTATTGAGTAATGATTTAGAAACACGAAAATCTGGTTTGAAACTTCTTCAAGAAGAAACTCAAAAAGAATGGATACCCGAATATCGTGAATATCTATGGAAAACAATCTCTCAAGAAAAATCAAAAGAATTTCAATTAAAATTAATTAAATTCGCATACAATAAAATGAAAGAAACTTCATTAAGAAAAATGATAAGATTAATAGAAAACAATGAAATACATCTTTCTAGCCAAAAATTCCTCTCAACTCTATATATCCAAAACGAAACAGATGACATAAGAGGAGCTCTACTAAAATCATTAAGTAGAGATGAAAATCACATACCTAAATTTGTAGTTAAAATTCTAAATAACTCTGATTGCTATTCTTTAAAAAATTATAAAGAAAATCATTTAATTATAGATCTTCTGTCATCAGAAATACCACTTTCGTCTAGAATTGAATTTTTAACAGCAATTATGAACTGGTATTTCAAAAAAGACAAAGCATTACTATTAAAAATAGATATTTTAAAAATCATCAAAGAAGACCAAGAATTGCACTTAAAATTTCTGAATGAATATTTGAATACAGCAACCCCAACAACCCTACAATTTACTAAACCCCATCACCAACCTCATTTTTCATTTATTTCACAAAAAGATCATAAAACCCCTAATAAATCAGACTCAGACACATCATGGATTAATCCAACCCCAGAATTAGTATTTTTGTATGACTCACTATCCTCAACATCACCGGCAGTTAGAATACAAACAATAGAATTAATTTCTAAAATCCCCATCCCATTCGATTTGGAACCTAATAATCATGATTTCAATATTTTTTCGATTTGGAATGTAATATCAATTAATAATTTGGATACTGAAATTTTTAATATTGAAGAAATTAACTCAGAGACAACATCTTTGCTCTTCAAAAATACAGAATTTGAAGAAACCCCTCCTGCAGCATTATTTACTGATATTAATCCTCACCAGTTATTTTTTAACATTTTAGCCTACCTCCCTCGATATCATTTAATTGATCAATTTGTCAAGGAGAGTAATTTTCAAATCATATCAAAACTTACTTCAATTCTTTCAAACAGAAAATTCTGGTTACATAAAAAACCATCAAACTTAGATTATTTAATTATCGGCCCAAAAAATATTTGGGAAATAATATTCAACAGATGTATTGAACTATATTCTATATCTGAATTAAAAAATGATATCACTAAATTAATATTTACACTCTTAGATTTTATTGATCAACCTCCGAACCTTTCAAACTTCTGGCCTACATTATCCCAAAATTTGGATAAAATTTTCACTCCCTTAGATAAAGTTCAATTAGATAATCCAACCTACACAATTAAATCTATAATAAACACAATTCAAAAATCCATGAATAAAATAAAAAAACATGTTACAATCAATGAAATTGATATAATTAATGAAAATATCACTTCATTAGTAAATCAAATTGATGATATTTTTAAAACAAACCAATTAATTCTAACAGTAGAAAACGAGATAAATAAATTTGAAAGTAAAATTTCTCAAACCAAAACAATAAACCGGTGGTTTGAATTTATAGAGAACCATTTAGTTACCTATTTTTCAAACACAAAAGATATCATCAAACAAATTCATAATAAGAGTTCAGATTATCTAAATCACTTGTCAGACTTAGTCGAAAAATTAAGAACACTATATACTGAATTGGCATCTAGTGGTTCAGAAGTTAATATAGACATCCCTTTATCAACCAACGCAAAAAAATATTTAGCTTCAATTAAAAAAGCAACTCAAAACAAATCAATACAAACATCTCCATATGAATTACTAATTAATAATAAATCAACAAATATCAAAAAATATCTTCTATCAGAATTTAAATATATAGTTTTGACCTTCAATAAGTTAGATAGCCCCATCACACAACAGTTTATTTTTGAAATCAATAAAGAAAATTCTTTATTTCAAAATTTAGAAACTCAAGATCCCTTAAAACTACGAATTAACTCCTCCTCAGGCTCGTTGGATATCTCTAATCTACCCTTTGATCATGAAAATCAACTTATGAAATATTTTGAACATACACTCTTAAAATTACCAGAAACATTTGAAAACATATTACAAAATAATATTATAAATTTAAGTGAAACAAATCAATTAGAACTTCTTAATAATTTTGACACATTAATATCCCTTTCTCTAATTGAACTCTCAAACGAAGCAATCAAAAACATATACGGAATTTTTACAAAAAGTAATTTCATAAGAATTAGAACAAAATCTCAATTATATCTTAATATTTTTTCTCAACCTAAATAATAATCCCCAGACGATTTTTGCTCTTTGTCTAATTTGCTATTAAGTTTGTTAACTCTAGGTCTTCCACTTAATTGATCTCTTCTAAAAGTTACTCCCTGTATTTTTAAAAATGAATTCATACCATCTTTTACAGATAGTGGTTCAGAAGCCTCTCCACTAACACCGGGATCACCAGTAAAATGAACAATTCTATCTGAGATGTAACTTTGTAACATTAAATCATGCTCTATTACAAATGCCGCAGCCCGTCTATGCATTATCATTCTTCGAATTGTTTTAGCAACCATTAATCTATCTTCTGCAGAAATAAACGCAGATGGCTCATCAATTAAATACAAATCTGCCTCTTTAGCCAAACATGTAGCGATCCCCACTCTTTGTAGTTCACCACCAGACAATGTAGATATTCTATGAGACATCAATTTCTCTAAACCTAATGGTCCAATTAGCTCAGTTTTATAAAAAGAGGAACTTACTACTTTATAATTTACATTTTGTAATACTTCTTGAACAGTTGACTCATTTTCAGTATCCAAATATTGTGGTTTATAGCTCAAAACTAATTCTAGCTTTTCGCCTTCCTCAGCAAATATGTTATCATTTTCTTCATCTTCTTCTTCAACAATTCGCTTCCTCTTTAATTCAATTTCCTCTTTTATAATTGATGGTTCAATCACCCCCGCTACTAACTTCACAAAGGTAGATTTACCTATACCATTTGGGCCAATTATTCCAACAATATCCCCTGGATATAATTGTCCAGGTCTTACTTTCATACTAAACGTGTCATATTCCTTCCCCATCTCTCCATATGTAATCAAAGGAAATCTTCTATCCACAACATAATCTGTCAATTCAGATCTGTTAAATTTTAATGGTTCAGATCTAAAACGCATGTTCTCAGAAGGTACGTAGCCTTCAAGAAAATTATTTATCCCATCTCTAACCGACATAGGTTGAGTTACAACACCATATGCACTTGAAGTACCATAATACAATTGAACCAAATCACTCAAATAATCTAATATTGCTAAATCATGTTCTACAACTATTACGAACTTATCAACGGCCAACTCCCTAATTCTCTTCGCAATATTCATCCTTTCTGAAATATCAAGATATGATGTAGGTTCATCTATGAAATATGCATCAGCATCCTTTGCTAATGTCGCAGCTATCGCTACTCTCTGTAACTCCCCACCAGATAATACAGATATCTCTCTGTCCCAAACTTTCTCCAAAGAAAATTCTACTTTCAAATCCTCGGCCACACCTCTTTCATCAACACTATTTATTAGGTCTGAAACAACACCCTTCGCAACCTTGGGGATTAAATCAACTGCTTGAGGTTTCGTAGCTACAACAATTCCATTTTCTTTTATAGATTTAAAATAATTTTGTAATGAAGACCCTCGATAATATTTTATTATTTCATCCCATTCGGGAACATCATCTAACTCACCCAAATTTGGTTTTATTTCTCCAGATAATACTTTTACAGATGTACTTTTACCTGTACCATTTTGTCCGACTAATCCTAACACTTGCCCTTTTCTTGGCAATGGTAATCGATGTAGTTTAAATGAATTTTTTCCATATCTATGAGTAACCTCTCCATCCAATTCCTTCGGCAAATTAATAATTTCAATAGCATTGAATGGACATTTTTTAACACATAAACCACTTCCTCTACAAAGATTTTCATTTATTCTTGCTATTTTTTTCTCATCAAGCTCAATACACTTTAATCCCGTCAAATTCACAGGACAGTATTTTATACACTCTAATCCACAACTTTTAGATTTACAATCCTCAGTTGATACAATAGCAAGTCTTGACATCTTGTTCAACTCACATATACCATCAAAATATTTAAGATACGTTTTATCAGCATCAAAACTTTAAATTTCATTATCAAAAAGCTATCCAAATATCATTCATTCATAATTAATTTAATCAAAATCACTTAAATCTTTCATTTTCACATCTTCAGTCTTTTTATTATAATTTTTTTCAGACATAAATTCATCAAGTAACTCATAAGAATTCATATTTTCATTTTCCTCATAAAAATCTTCTAATTTTAACTGATCTTTCTCTAAGGATTTTAGATTATAAAACCCAACACCCAACAACCTTATACCTCTTCTATCAGATAAATATGGCAATATTAATTCTTTCGCCTTATCATATAACACGTCTTTATTATCTACATAATGTGCAATACTTACTGCTCTTGTAATTGTTTCAAAACCATTATATCGTATTCTCACACCAATAGTTTTGGTTTTAAATTTCTCATTCAGTAAAATGGTGTAGCTCTCCTCAAATAATTTATCAAATATTTCTAAACTTCTATTTACATCGCCCGGCGACCCATGAAATGTTTTCGAATTGCTTATTGATTTTCTCGGCCCCCTTGGTAAAATACTATTTGTTGACTCCCCTTGTAATACTTCATAATAATATTTTCCAGATTTCCCTAATACTCTTACAATCTCTTCATATTTCATTACTCTCAATTGATCACAGGTCACATATCCCATTTGACTCAACCTTTCAGCTGTTTTTTTACCTATGCCCGGAATTTTTTTCAATGCTAATCCATCAAATAAACTATCTAAATTATCGGGTGCAAATACTGAGATACCATCTGGCTTCTTATAATCGGATCCCATTTTTGCTATTTTTAAAGTTGGGCCAATCCCTATTGAAACAGTTAATTGAGTCTTCTCCATTATATCTTCTTTAATTTTTATAGCTAAATTCTCGGCTTCCTCATAGTTTTTCGCTAAAGACGTTATATCTAAATATGCCTCATCTATACTCGCCTTTCTCATTGGCGTATTGAATTCTCTAAGAATTTTCATAATAGTGTTTGAATATTCTCTATACTCTGAGTAATTTGATCCTATTATAGTAGCATCTGGGCATTTCATTAACGCATCTCTCATGGGCTGACCTGAATGAATACCAAATTCTCTTGCAGGATAATTACAAGTTAGAACAACCCCTCTTTTATTTTCTCTTGCTCTTTCATGCCCAATTATTACTGGTTTATCTTTTAGATCTGGTTTTTTTAGTATTTCAACCTGTGCAAAAAAATAATCTATATCTAAATGTAATAAGATTCTATTACCACTTTTTTCTTTATTTTCGATCTCTACATTATAGTCTGTTGAAGAAAAATTAGATATGTCTTATCCCTCCGTTTCCACTTGTAATCTATTTGATTTTGCCCCACCGACTCTCATCATACTTACTAATATCCATTCAAAGCTCCCGATATAATTATATTTTTTCCATAATTGGCTTATCAAATACCAAAAAATCAAAATCACTCCCATGTAAAGAATGTTCACCCATCCATTCCATGGAAATATCACCTCTCCAAACATAGCTAAAAATATTCGTTTTAATATCGCTGCAAATAAAGACTCTAAACAATATAATGTCATAGTTAAAGGAGCAAAATACAATAATGGTTTTGCCCTCCTTTCTGAAATATTTCTCTCACTTAGCTCCAAGAAATAAAAAAATAAGAAAATCACAAAATTCATCATTGCTAAATTACCTAATTGAAATAATACTGATAGTTCTGGTTGTCCTATCATACTTACATAATTGAAATTTTCAAAAAAGCTCATAATTAGAAACGCAATGAAATAGATTAAATTTCTAATGACTCCAAAACGTAGCAATTCATGTTTTCTAACTACAAAATCATCTGAAAAAAATATTATAATCACATATATTGCTCCAGAAAAAACAAAAAACAATTGGGGCAACATGGAATGTCTCCCACCAAAAAAACTAGACATGATACCACTTGATACGGAATCTTCAACCATTCTCTCTAAAAGAAATGAGAAAATAATAAAAAGTAATTCACAAAATATCATCATTTTTATCAAAAACATTTTCTCAATCTTTTCTTTTCGAACAAAAATAGGGTGAACTATTCCAAGAAAAACTAGCATACATAATGCAATCCCTGTAAATATGGTATGCTCAAAAAACCTAGAAATATCTAATCTCACAAATCCTCCTGTTGTAATACTTCCTGTTATTAGGGAGTAAACATATCCGTCTTTTGAATAACTAGTGTGGGATAAAATTGGTCCATAAATTGACCCCAAAATTACAAATGATATTGCATTGATGACCTTCTTCTTTAACACCCCTTTGTAATTCCCCTCTCCTCTTTCCATTTCTCTCAAATATGCTAGTGTTATTGTCATTCCAGCAATAAATACAAAAATGGTAAACCAAGTCGCCATTAACATGATGGGTGATATCACAATGATTAAACCAACAGTTAACCTCTCAAGAAGTTGAGAATAATATGCAGGGTCTGGATCGAATATGCCAAAAACAACTCCATGCACCACGACTATCATCAAAGCAGCAAATCCTTTAATTGCATCAATAACGATAATTCTATCAGACTTATTATTCAAATTATAAATCTATTAATTTAAAACAAATTTACTTTTTTGGTCTATTTTCAGTCTAAGATTGTGATTTTTTTAATTAACACTTTTTACTTCAATTCTTCTTGGCTTGCTGCTCTCAGATTTTTTCAATGTCACTGTCAAAACACCATTTCTCAATTCAACACTAGAATTCTTTGAGTCGATTGGCGACCTCAACGAGTAACGCCTTTTTACATTAGAATTTCTCCTAGCTCTGTATAGGTAGTTTGGTAACACTTCGATATTGTCATTTTCGTCATTTCTTTCGACTATTTTTTTCTCAGCAGAAATCAATACTTCGTCATTAGAAACCTCAACGACTATTTCCTCATTTGTGAAACCCGGTACATCTAATTGTATCACGTATTCATTTTCATTCTCAATTACATCCATATCTGAATATCTTAACACATGGTTATCGTTAAAAACTTCATCCATGAATGAACTCAACCTTCTCATATCTGCGAAGGGATCTAAATATCTAATTAAACTCATTTTTAATTACTCCCTGTGTGTATTTCCACACATATGCTACTATCTCTCCACCAATATTTAAACTCTAGCTTAGTAGTATACTTTTAGTACTATACTAAAAATACAATACTTATCAAAATTCTATCATTGTTTTTTTTCATTATTCAAGTATATCTTCAATTATTTTATTAACTAATTCATCAACAATAAATTAATATGCCCGATATTATTGAATGGCAAGATGAGACAGGATCACAAATCCTATGGAGACACCCCAAAGATAGACTATCTTGGGGAGACTACCTTACAGTTCGTCAAAACCAAGTTGCTGTATTCATGAAAGATGGAAAAGCATTTGATGTAATCACTCCAGGATCACATTTATTAAAAACAGATAACATACCATTGTTGACCACAGTATTGTCAAGAATTGTTGGATATGAAAAAGATCCCTTTCATGCAGAATTAATTTTTATTGCAACCTCTGATTTCAGAGGAAAATTTGGAGGTAGGTCTCAAACACAAGAACTTGCTCCAATAACTTATTTTGGAGATTATATCTATAAGGTTGTAGATTTTCAAAAATTTGCTTTTGAAATTGTCTCAAATAGAGGAAATTTCACTCAAGAAGCCTTTGAAGAATTTTTCAGAACATTCTTTCAACAACAATTAATCGCAAAATTATCTCAATTTAGTATTGTTAATTTGATGCAAGAATCAATACAAACTGCAGCAAAAACTCAAGAAGCAGTCAATGAAGAATTGATTCAATTTGGAATCAAATTAAAGAAGGTAAACTTTGCAAGTGTTGATACAACACCTGAATATAGAGATCGTCTATTTTGGATGAGATCAGGAGTAGACGCATCAAAATTAGCAACATACTCTGGAATGAAAGATGTCGCTGCTAATCTTCCAACTGGTGGTGCCGGTGGTGGTGCATTAGGTATGACTGCATTTCTAATGCCAGAGATGATGCGTCAAGCGGAAAACGCTCAACCAGCAGCTCAATCAGCAGGCAAGACCGTTGAAGAAGTGGTAATGGTTGATTGCAATCAATGTGATGCAAAATTTTCTCCAGCTGCAAAATTTTGTTCATCTTGTGGTGATCCAACAGATGATGAACTCAAAGGAACAACTAAATTTTGCACAAATTGTGGTGCAAAATTAGATCCATCTGCCAAATTCTGTGTTATGTGTGGCACAAAACTATAAATCAAAAATACAAAATTATTTTCAAATCATTCAAATCTTAATTTATACATGAGATAGATTTTTTATCTCTTTACTCTTTAGCAAACTATGGTTGAAGAGTCAGTGTGCGCATTTCCAGAATGCTTCGAAAATTTTGAAATAATGTGCGAGGTATGCAAAAGTGATTTTTGTTCAAAACATGCAAAACAAGGAAAATATAAAACGGTTGATAATAGAAAACAATATGGCATGGTTTGTTTAAACCATGAAAATATGGCAATTTCAGGTGCTATGACTCCAAATAAATCATTTAACAGGTTATTCATACAATTAGTAGGATTAGCAATTTTGATAGGTATAGGTTATTGGATTAATCAATCTTTAATGTAAAATATTTATTTTAGGTCATTTTTTCTCTAAATTTATCTTCAAAGGTTAATTTGAAACCTCCCTTCAATGAAAATTTTACTTTATCTTTAAATGTTAATCGAATTATAAAACTAGACATAAACACTCCAAATAATATGAATATACCAAAACGACGTTCTACATTCTCTCTTAAAGACACAGTTTCAGATACATATACTTGTGAACCACTCAATACAGTATCATAGTATAATAAAACTAGTCCTCCAATAATACTTGAAATTAAATAAAGAGCTATCATTGAATAAGAAAAAATCATAAATAATTTTCTCGAGGGAATATCTGTTTGAACTGTTATCCCAGAAGCCGCATCAATCAATGCTTTCTTTGGTTCATCTATATTAGGTTCTAACCATTCAACTTCCCAAAAGGGTACATGTATTAATTGCGATTTAATTATTTTATAATCTTCAATTTTTTCCTCAACTGTCATTAATTCATCATTTAACTTTTTTTCATGTTTTTCCTTCAATTCTTTTAATGCCTCATTTTTTGCCTTTTTGAAATTGCTTTTTTCATTAATCAATTTTCCTCCTTTGTTTTTTATCTCCCCTTCAGAAAAAAACGTTCTTCCAATAACAGCAATATTATGTTGGTTTAACTCTTGACTAAACTTATCTGAATCATACTTAACAACAGTAATTAAATCATCAAAAACACCCTCTTCTTTTTTTGTAATGAAATGAATATTTTTATATCCTCTACCATCATGACCAGAAAATTCTGCATCTCTTCCTACTCCCTTCCATTGTACATTTCCATGAATTTGAGTAATGTAGAATGGTAGATAAATTAAATTCATATTTTTAATTATTAATCCCGTTTCGATATTATCAGAAACACCTGGAATTTTCAGTAAATCTCCTACTAGAGTAGATCTAACATTTTGTTGTTCAATAAATAAATCCAAGCAATAATGTTCATCAGTTACCTTTTCTTCACC
>Ga0255766_10000730_pt1 | contig 30309 bp, 28 predicted proteins | sample 071ome_23_FD_179966 | JGI IMG/M metagenome (GOLD analysis project Ga0255766, IMG submission 179966) | Coastal salt marsh microbial communities from the Groves Creek Marsh, Skidaway Island, Georgia - 071403BT metaG (version 2) | ecosystem: Environmental > Aquatic > Marine > Intertidal zone >...
ATCCAGCAACAGGGTTTTCAGGGCATTAATGTCACTCATCCTTTTAAGCAAAAAATTGTTGAGGTTGTTGCGCGCTCCTATATTGCCGGGCATGAAGCAATAGGTTCCTACAATACCTTACGCTTTATTGAGGGTGATATTGTTGGGGCCAATACGGATTATTCCGGGTTTATTCGTGCGTACCAATATGTTCGAGGTGAGGAACAGCCCGGGAAGGTTTTCATGGCAGGTGCAGGCGGTGTCGGCAGAGCGGTTGCCTGTGCTCTAGTGGAATTGGGTTGTGAACGCTTGATAATTTATGACCCGGTACTGGCGCAGGCTGAGACTTTGGCAAATTCATTATCACTGAAAAACATTGATATCCTTGTTGCAGAGCCGGATGAGAAAGCCGAATTAATACGTGCATCTGACGGCCTGGTTAATTGCAGCAATCTTGGTATGCATAAATATCCTGGCTCCGCTTTTAACGCTGAACTGATTGATTCACAGCGCTGGGCTTTTGATGCTGTATACACGCCACTGGAAACTGAATTTATCTCTGCCTGCCGTGAAAGTGACTTACAGTGTATTTCGGGTTTTTATCTTTGGCTGTTTCAGGGGCTGGAAGCATTCAAAATCTTTACCGGAAAAGAAATAAACTTCAATCAGGATCTGGTTGATGTCGCAAGTGGTTGGTTTGATCTGAAAGTAGCCGAAGCAAATATCTAAATGAAATAGCAAAGAACCCTTATGGAACAATCGACTAATAATGAGCCTCATGGGGTGCATCAAACCAGAAAAGCCACAGCGAGTGGCTGGATAGGTTCTGCGCTGGAGTACTATGACTTTTTTATTTATGCCACAGCGGCAGCTTTAGTATTTCCCCAAATTTTCTTTCCCTCTGCTGACCCCAAGGTCGCCATTGTGGCATCGCTGGCAACTTACGGTGTGGGTTATGTTGCACGACCCATCGGTGCCATTTTTCTGGGGTACTGGGGGGACACACATGGCAGAAAAAAAGTCTTGCTGTTGTGCATGTTTTTGATGGGCGGTTCTACTTTTTTAGTGGGGCTTTTACCAACTTATGAACAAATTGGCTGGTATGCGCCATTATTGCTTGTGATTTTACGTTTAACTCAGGGCTTCGCTGTTGCCGGTGAAATTTCCGGTGCCAGCACGATGATTCTGGAACATGCGCCTTATGGACAGCGTGGTTTCTTTGCCAGCTTTACCTTGCAAGGTGTGCAGGCCGGTCAAATTATTGCGGCTGCAGTATTTCTGCCATTGGCCTATTTTATGGATGACAGTGTGTTTACTACTTGGGGTTGGCGGATTCCATTTCTGCTGAGTTTTATCGTGATTTATGCCGGCTATCTCATACGCCGTAATGTAGATGAAACGCCTGCCTTTAAAGAAGAGCAGGAGCAAGGTGAGGTAATTAAAATCCCTTTACTGGAGGCATTAAGGTTTCACTGGGCGGATATGTTTCGTGTTGTGTTGATGTCACTGATGAATGTTATCCCGGTGGTTGCAACGATATTCGGTGCGGCTTATGCCGTGCAGGAAAGTTACGGTATTGGTTTCGATAATACTGTTTACCTCTGGATACCGGTGATTGGTAATATTGTTGCGGTTATTGTTATCCCTTTTGTCGGCAGGCTTTCCGACAAGGTAGGTCGCAGACCGCCAATTATTCTAGGGGCATTAGGTTCAGGCTTGCTGTCTTTTGTTTATCTATATGCGATCAGTATCCACAATGTTCCGCTCGCTATTACGATGTCGATATTAATGTGGGGAATTGTGTATCAAGGTTACAATGCCATCTTTCCCAGCTTTTATCCCGAACTGTTTCCAACAAAATCCAGGGTATCTGCCATGGCAATTTCACAGAACCTGGGCACTATGCTCACCGCTTTTCTGCCGGCTTTGTTCGTCACTATCGCCCCGCCGGGAACCAGCAATATTCCACTTGTAATTGGTTCATGCGCATTCGCTATAACAATCCTGGTAGCGATTACGGCATACAGTGCAAGAGAAACTTATCGGGTGCACCTGAACGACCTCGGCGAACCAAGGTCTGAAGCAGGTTAAAAAGCTATAAGGCGTTTAATGCTTAACCGAAAATTTAACGACATGTTCACTTTCGTTAGGAATGCCGCCACCTTTTTTGATTTCCTGGTTATTGTTAAATATGACATATTCCTCAACAAACTCTTCGGCTTCATAGCCACGACGAATGAGCAAGGTCAGATCAAAGGATTCCATATCTGCCATTGTGTCATCAATATCCGTTAAACGGATATGCGTGCCATCCGCTGACATGGTCAACTGATAACCTGGCTGAATTTCGACAAATTCAAGTTCTTCACTGCCATCGTAAAAAGCGATGCTGCCAAAAGCTTCACTCTCAGCACTCAATAAGAGCACAGGCTCATAATAAAAATTCATAAAAGTGAAATAGGCATTAACGCTGTCACTCCCTGTTTCGGGCGCCTCAATATAAGGTTCCGATAAGCCAAAAAATCCGGGTAAGAACAGAGGTTGTGCGACGGCACCTGACTGGAAAAACAGTACTAATAAAGGGATTGCTAAAAGCTGGTTTATTTTTTTCATACTCATTGCAAAACTCCAGAATTATTATTTTACTGCACAGGCTTACTAACTGCTTTATTGAAAATTTAACAGCTATTTCATTATTTTCAAGTCACTCCAGGTCTTTAATTACACATTTATTGATTCAGGACATTTGATAATTTTTCATCAAAATCTTTGTAAGTTTCAATGCCACGCAAGGTACTGGAGGAGGCATAATTTCTTAAGCAACTACAGGAAATAATAAAAAGGCAGCGTAAGCTGCCTTTTTTACTGACACTGTCTGTAAAAAAATTAATTCAGATCTTCAGTTTGTAGTGAAGGTGCATGCCATACTCTGTTTCTGACATGTTTCCTGCTTTTGATACGCCAACCTTGATTTGTTTTTACATAAACGTCTTCGTAACCGCCATGCCGATCGACACTGCCCGGGCCACGCATGCCCAGTTGCACAAGATAAATCCTTCCGGTTGCGCCTTCTTCCGAAGGTGTAATAACAGGGTTCAGCATCAAATGGCTCCAGCCAGTCCAGGGCATAACTTTACAGCCATCCGGACCACCGCCAATCAGTTCAGCCAGCGCTTCATGTCCCTGCGCGAGTACTCGTCCTCCAGCAGCAAAATCTTCATCGGCACTGGTGCTGATGAAAACACCATCCTCAGTAAAGAGATTGGCATAGTCGTAGCCATTATTGCTGCAGGTATCAATGCCATAGGCATAGCTGTTAATCAGCTGGAGAATGTCCAGCCGGTCTTCCGTTGTTAAGGTATGTTGTTGGGCTAATGCTGGTTGAGTGAAATCATGCTGTCCCAGTAAAAAGCCACTTACCAGCATAACGGCGAGCAGACCAGCTGTTCTAACAGGTTTCATAAAGAGCCTCCTTATTGTAAGACACTGTGGGAAGTGCCCGTGCTTTCTTGTTTTTATATCCTTGCAGATTGTAAGACTTAAGCTGCTAGTAATTGCCCATAACCGGGAACCTTCGCATTAATGCCAAGTAATTTGGCTCCTTCATAAAGAGCATGCGGCGTGCTGGAAACAGCAGGAAGTCGTGTATTTCCTTCAACCGGTTCCAGTATGTTCAGTGTAATCAGGCCACCACAGCTGATCAGAATAGCATCTGCTTCAACAGACTGAGCTGCAACATTGGTACAGAACTCAATGAGTTGCGGGTCAGTTACAGCCAAAATATCATCGACCGCTTCAATGCCCAGGCCTTGGATGTGGGACACAGTGAAGTCATGTTGCCCGAGAAAACGGACTAAGCGACTATTCACTTCATCATTATAGGCAGTAGCACAAACCACATTACTGGCACCCACTTCCTGCAGGCCATGAATTATGCCGTTGCTCATGGTTGAGGCAGGCAGCCCAGTAACATTCCTGATGGTGTCTACAATGCGCTCATTAAATTCCCTGCCCTGATAAAAAGTCAGTGAGGTACCCATGACCATAATGGCTTCAACTCCCTGATTAGCCAAACTTTCAGCCTTTCGAGGAATATCATCAATAACGGAATCATAGCCTTCTGGTGTCATGGTTTTCAGATCGACATTATCGATAAGAAATTCAACCTGGTCTCCGTAGAGTGAGAGTCCTTCTTCCGGGACGCCGCGGTCAATAACAGGAAAAATCAGTCCCAGTCGCCGTTTTCCCTGCGCTAAGCCTGATTGAAAACTGAAAGGCGCAACGGCACTAGCCATAAGCAGTTTGCTAAGAGAACGTCTCGTTATTGTCATTTTGAATCTTTCCCTTAAAATGTGTGCCGTAAGATTATACTAGCAAACTAAAAAAGTCATTTTCATCGGAAGTATTAAAGTTGTTACTTTCCACTTCCCAATTGATTCATAGCTTATAGATGGTTGTCTAATGCAAGACCACAGGCTTTAATCAGCGCTGATAAAAATAACAAATAAAAAAAGATCATGGATTCGACCCAAGAAGAAGCTACCAAACTGCGCCGGATTGTCTTTGCCACTTCAGCAGGGACTGTTTTTGAAGCATATGACTTTATTCTTTTTGGCTCACTCGCTCCGATTATTTCCGTACAGTTTTTCTCTGGTGTTAATCCTACTGCCGCTTTTATTTTTTCCCTGATGACCTTTGCTGCCGGTTTTTTTGTCAGGCCATTAGGGGCGTTGGTATTTGGCAGCATGGGAGACCGGACCGGGCGCAAGAAAGCGTTTCTGATTACTATTTCCATGATGGGTGGCGCAACCTTTGCCATTGGTCTTTTACCGACCTACGCCAGTATAGGTATCTGGTCGCCAATCCTGCTGATCGTGCTCAGAATGATACAAGGCCTTGCCTTCGGGGGTGAGTATGGAGGTGCCGTTGTCTATACAGCTGAACACGCGCCCGATGAAAAGCGTGGTCTCTTTGTCGGTTTTATCCAGACCGCTGCCGGGTTTGCTTTGTTCGCCTCCTTTTTTATTATTTTTCTTACCCGTCTGGTTTTGGGAGATGACACGTTTGAAAATTGGGGCTGGCGCATTCCATTTCTGATTTCCATTTTTCTGTTGGGTATTTCCTTATGGATACGAATGAGCCTGGAAGAGTCACCCATGTTTCAGAAAATGCTGGCAGAGGGCAAGGCGGCCAAACGACCTTTACGGGAAGCCTTTGGTCAATGGCAACACTTGAAGCTGGTTATTCTGGTCTTGCTAGGCCTGATGATGTTACAGGGTATCGTATTTTATACGGCGCACTTTTATTCCCAGTTCTTTATCACACAGATTCTGAAACTTCCGACTGGCACGACGACACTGGTCATGATGGTGATTACCTGCATCAGTGTGCCTTTTTATCTGCTGTTCAGCTGGTTGTCAGACCGTATAGGCAGAAAGCCGATTATTCTGGCCGGAGGCATACTGGCGGTTGTATCAGGCTTTCCTTTGTTCAACGCCATGACGGTTGTTGTTAATCCGGGTCTGGCAGAGGCTCAGCAGTCAGCACCAATTGTTGTGATAGCTGACCCGACAGAATGTTCCCTGCAATTCGATCCGGTCGGGCAGGCGGATTTTATTTCTTCCTGTGATATTGCCAAAAGCACATTGGCGACAATGGGAGTCAGCTACTCCAATGAAGTGGCGCAGTCAGAAGCAACAGCAGTTATTTCAATCGGTGATGCGCAGGTTGAAAGTGTTGATGGATTTGCATTGTCTGCTAGTGAACTTGAAGCTGAAAAAGTTCAGTTTCAGGCGCGGTTAAATACAGCTTTGAGAAGTGCCGGTTATCCGGAAAGTATTGATGAAAGTGAAGTTAATCTGGTACTTCTGGGGCTGTTAATTTTTCCTCTGGTTATCGCGGCAACCATGACTTATGCGCCATGTTCTGCCATGGCTGTTGAGGTTTTTCCAACCCGGATTCGCTATACCGGTCTATCATTGCCCTACCATATAGGTTCGGGCTGGTTTGGTGGTTTTCTGCCGGCCATTGCCTTTGCCATGGTAGCCGCAAACGGCAGTATCTATTTTGGTCTTTGGTATCCGACGGTGATGGCCGCCATTAGCGTGCTGGTACTGGCTTTCCTGTTACCGGAAACCAAAGGTCGAGACTTGAACGATTTATAAAAAAACAGGAGTAAAAGAATGAGTGATCAGGATTATGAAAAAGGCATGAAGGTGCGTCAGGCGATGTGGGGCCCTGCTGGTGCGGAGCGAGTCGAACAGGCCAAGTCTTTTAACCGGCCTTTTGAAGATTTAGTGACCGAATACTGTTTCGGTGCTGTGTGGGATAGAGAAGGACTCGATCGTAAAACCAGAAGCATGATTACGCTCGCAGCTCTGACAGCGCTGAGTAAACCCAACCAGATCAAAGTGCATGTGATGGGGGCATTGGCTAATGGTGTTTCTGTGGATGAGATAAAAGAAGTCATCATGCACAGTGCTGTGTATGGCGGTATCCCGACAGGGGTTGAAGCAATGAATGCAGCAATGGAAGTGCTGGCTGCACAAAATTTACTGGATTAATCTGGGATAAAGAGAATACAAATGAGTGATAAAACGATGGTTGGATTTGTAGGAATTGGCAACATGGGCTGGCCGATGGTAGCCAATGTATTAAAAGCGGGTTTTCCTGTTATGGTGTTCGATGCAAGTCTGCAGCAAGTTGAAAAATTTGTCGCAGAACATGAAGGAGCAATTGCCGCAAAATCCATGTCGGATATTGCCAGCTGTGAAATGGTGATTACCATGCTGCCGACAGGTAAGATTGTTCGAGAGGCATTATTGGACGCAGAGGGAGCAGCCTTTGTGAATAATGCAAAAGCGGGCACCATTGTGATTGATATGAGTTCATCCGAACCCACTGGCACACAGGAGTTGGGAGCCGAACTGGCAGCGAAAGGTATTACGCTGATTGATGCGCCTGTTTCAGGCGCGGTTCCCAGAGCAATTACCGGTACGCTCACCATTATGATTGGCGGTAATGATGCCGAGGCCATTGAGAAATCCAAAGCATTACTTTCTGCGATGGGAGATCGTTTATTTGAAACCGGTGCGCTGGGTAACGGTCACGCAGTTAAAGCACTTAATAATTATGTGGCAGCAACAGCTTTTACTGCGAGTTCAGAAGCGATATTAATCGCCAAACGCTTTGGGCTGGATCCACACACACTGGTCGATATCATGAATGTTTCTACCGGGAAGTCCTTCCATACTGAAGTCGTTTTGAAGGATCATGTGTTGGATGAAAAATATGGTACCGGTTTTCAACTGGGCTTATTGGCTAAGGATGTCAAAATTGCGGCGGATCTTGGCAAGGCAGTAAAACTTGATGCGCCTGTTTCACAGCTGATAAGTCAACGCTGGGCAGACGCGCTTGAAAGTGTAGGCTTTACTGCTGATAACACGGAAGCCATTAAAGGGTGGGATAAAAACCTTTAAGCGTACAGACCTGCAGAAGAATATTTTTTGGGATACAGTTAAAAAAAGTTAAGAACTAAAAGAGGAAAACAAGATGTCAGGAAATACCCCCCCTTTTCGTGCCGACCATGTTGGCAGTCTGCTGCGTGCAGATAGTGTCAAACAGGCTCGTAAAGCTTTTTATGAAGATAAATCCATCAGTGCTGAGGAGCTGTCAGCAATAGAAGATGAAGCCATTCGTGATCTGGTCAAAATGCAGGAAGAAGTCGGCCTGCAGGCGGTAACTGATGGTGAGACCAGGCGTTCGTTCTGGCACTATGACTTTATGGGAGAGCTGACCGGGTTTGAACTGGAAGAGCGGGATGATGGTATTCCTTTTGCCGGAGTCAAACTGCGACCGATTTTTCCTACCATTACAGGCAAACTCGATTTTCCTGACGATCACCCACATCTCGATCATTTTAAATATCTTGCATCTATTTCATCTGTTACACCGAAGATTTCGATTCCCGGCCCGAGCTGTTGTCATTTCCGTACTGCACCGGCTGATATCAAGCCGGAAGAATATGCTGACCCTGAAATATTGATGGCCGATATTGCCGCGACCTATAAAAAAGCTGTGCAGGCTTTTTATGATGCCGGTTGTCGCTATTTACAGATGGACGATATTTTCTTTGCCTATTTATGTGATCCGAAACATCGTGCGGCCAAGCAGGCTGATGGCCAGGATCCGGACTGGTTAATTGATCGTTATGCCTGGATGATGCATGAAGCAATTAAAGATCGGCCGGCAGATATGGTTATTGGCATGCATATGTGTCGTGGAAATTTCCGCTCCACCCATGCAGCAGAAGGCGCTTATGATCCTGCAGCCGATGCTGTGTTCAATAAAACCGGCGTGGATATCTTCTTTATGGAATATGACACGGAGCGTGCCGGTGGTTTAGAACCATTACGGTTGCTGGCAAAAGGCAAGCAAAGAGTGTTGCCTGGGTTTATCACAACCAAAACCAATGAAATGGAATCCATTGATGAGCTGAAAAAACAATTTGAGGAAGCAGGCAAATATGCGGATATGGATCAGTTGGGTATTGCACCGCAGTGTGGATTTGCCTCTACGGAAGAAGGCAACAATATCAGTTTTGATGATCAGCGCCGTAAACTGGAACTGGTTGTTAAAACCGCTGAAGCTATCTGGGGTAGTGTGACCGCCTGACATTGGGCTTAAGTTTACGGAGAAGAGCATGAACTCTGCAGACTATTCGCGTCGTAAATTATTGCAGTATCTTGCAGGCAGTCCTTTGCTTGCAGGCTTACCTTTATTGGCAGCGGAACGTCTTGATGACAGAGACTACATAGCCGAATCAGCAGAATGGGCAGTCAATGTATTTGATATGGAAAACGTTGCCCTGCAGAACCTGAGTCAGGCGCACTGGACCTATATTTCCCAGGGCGTGGATGATGAGCTGACCTTGCGTGCAAATCGTGCAGGGTATGAGCGTTTGCATCTGCGTGCGAGAAGGCTTGTTGATGTCAGCGTGATCAATAAACAGACCGAATTGCTCGGGCATACATTACCTTCACCGATACTCATGGCGCCGGTTGGCGGCCTCGGCATGGCGCATCGTGATGGTGACCTGGCTGCAGCACAAGGCGCCAGAGGTGGTGGACATAAAATGATTATGTCGACAGCGGCCAGTTATGGTATCGAAGAGATTACCGAAGCGCGTGGTGAACCCGTCTGGTACCAGCTTTATCCGACCAATGTCTGGGATATTACCCAGGGCATGTTGCGCCGGGTGGAAGCAACAGGAGCAGATGTCCTGTTTCTGACTGTCGATATTCCGGCCCGTAATCAGGATCGCATGCGCCGTTTTGACCAGAGTTCGGATACCTGTGCCGAATGTCATATTCCCGGTACCACCTTTGCCGACAGAGCCATGCTGCAGGGCTTGAATGCGCCGCGTAATATTAGCTCGCAGAATCAGGCTATGGACTGGGACTGGCTTGAACGTCTGCGCGATTCCACTGACATGAAACTGGTTATCAAAGGCATTACCCATCCTGAAGATGCCAGACTGGCACTGAGAGCCGGGGTGGACGCCATTCATGTATCCAATCATGGTGGCCGGGCCGATGAAAGTGGTTATGCCACCATCGACTCCTTGCCGGAAGTCGTTGATGTCGTGCGGGGTCGTATCCCCGTGATTGTTGACGGTGGTATTCGCCGCGGCACGGATGTCTTCAAAGCGCTGGCATTGGGCGCGGATGCCGTTTGTATCGGCAGGCCTTATGTCTGGGGTCTGGGTGCATTCGGACAGGAAGGTGTTGCCAGGGTCATGCAGATTCTGGACAGCGAACTGGAAGTTGCCATGCGACAGGCGGGTACACCAAGCCTTGCTGATATCACCAGCGACTTTGTTCGGTAGTAGACGAAAAAACGGGATGCTTTTATGAATCTGACAGCATCTGAGAATGTAAATAAAAACAGAACAATTATCCTGACTATTACCACTGTGGTGGCAATGGGTGGCTTGCTGTTTGGTTATGACACGGGTGTTATTTCGGGCAGTCAGCTTTATTTTACTGAATATTTTCAGCTAAGTACTGCTCAACAGGGTTGGGCGGTCAGCAGTGCGATCTATGGCTGTTTAATCGGTGCATTAATAAGTGGTTATCTGACCAAAGCCATCAGTCGTAAATATACCCTTATTGTTTCCGCCATATTGTTTATTATTTCTGCCTGGGGTTCAGGCCTGGCCGATTCTCTACTGGCATTGTCTATATACCGAATCATCGGTGGGCTGGGTGTCGGCATGGCATCGATGACAGCGCCGATGTATATCGCGGAAATTTCACCGCCCAAAGAGCGTGGTCAGATGGTTTCCTATTATCAGTTAGCTGTTGTCATTGGCTTTTTTGTGGTGTTTCTGGCGACCTACTATATCGGTAATGGGGGCGCACAGTATTTTTCAGCTGAGTCATTAACAGATAGTGAGGCATTACATGCCTGGAATGTTGAGCAGGGTTGGCGGGTGATGTTCTGGTCGGAGCTTATTCCAGCAGTCCTGTTCTTTATCCTGTTGTTTTTTGTGCCACATACTCCGCGCTGGTTAATGCTGAAGCAAAGAACCAGTGAAGCTAAAGCAGTGCTGGCTAAAATTACTTCGAATGAAACAGAAGCCAGACTTGAGCTGGATGATATTGCTTTGTCTTTTGCTGAAAATGAGCAACACCATTTGTTAACACTGGCAAGCAAGGGTATGGGACTTATTTTATTTATCGGTATCATGTTGTCTGTGTTCCAGCAGATTACCGGCATCAATGCCATTTTGTATTATGGCGCTGAAATTTTCAGTAAGGCATTGGCTTACGGTCCTGAAGATGCTTTGAAGCAACAGTTATGGACAGCCGGCGTTAATCTGATGTTTACCTTTATTGCCATTTTTACGATTGATAAATGGGGCAGAAAACCCTTATTGCTGGTTGGCATCACCGGCATGTTTTTGGGCTTATCTGTTCTGGCGTTAACAATATACACCCAGCAATTGGGCATAGTGTCACTGCTGGCCATACTGTTGTTTATCGGTTCCTTTGCTATGTCCATGGGGCCGGTAGTCTGGGTCTTGCTTGCTGAAATATTCCCCAATGCTTTACGTAGCGTAATGATGTCTATTGCCGTCGCAGCGCAGTGGTTATTCAATGCCATTGTCGCTAACAGTTTTCCGGTGGTTAATGGCAGTGAACTAAACAATAGTGTGTTTAACGGTGTACTGCCGTATCTTATTTTTGCCGGATTCAGTTTGCTGGCTTTTCTGTTTGTCTGGAAGCTAGTGCCGGAAACCAAGGGAAAAACGCTTGAGGAAATGGAAGCACTCTGGACAGGGAAAAATGTTTTTCATAAAGCAGATGAAATTGAAGCGGGTCAGGCATAAATAAATAATAAGTAGCGGGTGTCACTATAAAAGCTGTCAATACACAAGTAGTCATGGATATAGGCGGTACCAACTTACGTCTGGCCTGTGTTAATGCCGATAAAACCTTAGCCAACATCGAGTCCTGGGAGTGTAGTGAATTTTCCGGACCGGCGGATGCCTTGCTTCGGTATATCGAAAAACATGAAATTGAAGACGTCAGCCTATGTATGGCTATTGCCAGTCCGAATCCTGATGACAGGAATCAGGTGACAATGATGAATCTTGATTGGTCCTTTTCACCCTCAGTTTTGCAAGCGCAATTTTCACTACAGGCTCTGCATATAATCAATGATTACCATGCGATGGCGCTTGCCATTCCTTTGTTCAACGATACTGATAAATTCAAGATCGGCGATGGCATTGTTAGTGATGGCCCCGCAGTGATATGTGGACCCGGCACCGGGCTTGGTGTTGCCATACTAAGCAGACATGAAAACAGCTGGCAGGTGTTGCCGGGCGAAGGCGGTCATATGGATTTTGCACCGGCTACAGAATATGAACAGGAAATCTGGAAAATATTTCATCGTAAATATGATCATGTCTCAGCAGAAAGAATGTTGTCCGGACCCGGCCTGGAAGAATTACATCATGCGATTTGTACACTTGATGGCATACCGTTTGTTGCTTTAAGTGCTGGACAGATCAGCCAACAGGGAATTGCCGGAGAGTCAGTCAGCTGTGAAAAAACGCTGCATGTTTTTTCTGCCATGCTGGGTTCTTTTTGTGGCAGTCTGGCATTACTAACGAATGCCAGGGCTGGTGTCTATATCGCAGGAGGTATCGTACCAAGGTTTACTGAGTTTTTTAGCAAAAGTGAATTTCGTCAGCGTTTTGAAGCCAAGGGACGTTATCAGGCCTTCAATAAAAAAATACCCACTTTTGTAGTAACAACAGAGTTTCCTGGCTTACTTGGTGCTGCCGGGTATCTCAGACATGATTTGTGACTAAAGAATGAAATTTCTAACGTTCATTCTCATGCATCACGAAACACTCTTTAGGACTCCACTTGGAATCATCAGCTTCTTTCATGAAGTGCATGGTAGTGACCCAGGGCTCAACGAGATAAGCCGGGTCGTCCACAATAATAGTATCGACAAACCATGTTCTGCCATTGGGATCATCGAACACATCAAAATATTCAGTCACCGTGGCCTGTTCACTGTGTGGAATGCCATTTTTACGTAAATAGCCGGCGATAAGATTGTCCGTGTGCGCTTCGAGTGAGCGTGTTGAAGTCCCTACTCGAGGTGTCTGACCGATGCGAATGCCATTAAAAGTAGTCGGCGCTGGAGGAGCTTCCCATTTTGCCACAGTGTGTCCCTGTCTTGACGGTGCGCCAGGTGTCACTGTTTCATCAAAATGGAACATGCGGGTTTGCATACCTGCATCAAATTCCATTTTAAGCGTCATGTCATCTTCCCAGCTTATTTTGATCCGTCCTGGACGATGCATGATGCCAGGAGCGCCATAGGCAATACATTCATTACCTGCATTTAGTTCAGGGCGCCATGCCATGCCGACTTCTCTGGCGGCTTCATTCTCAGGAATGTTGGCGAAATCACCGATCAAAGGCGTCGTCATGCGCCAGCGCCAGTCTTCAGACACGATGGAAACCCAGGTGCCGGTTAAATCAATTGGCGCCCCAGCTCTACCGGGTTCAGCGCCAGTCTGTCGTTCCAGAATTGCGGATATCTGACCAAAGGCCATGGCAGAAGTCAGAAGCAGGATAAGTGAAAAAAGTGAATTGAATATTTTCATGATTTACTCCATTTCTTCCGACAGGCTTTCGTAGATAGCGGTAATGAATTCGGTACTGGTCGGGCCGCCACGTGAGCCCCCATATTCAGTGCTGTAATCCAGCACCGGATTGCTGGCGATAATCTGATTCAGGCTCATACCCTGTTCCATCTGGTATTGAATACGGTCTCTTACGATGACCAGCATATTGCGGTATTCAACCACATCAATTTCATCACCAAGACGGCCATGGCCTGGTATGGCATACGTGCCGCCTTCAGCATTCAGCCCAGGGATCATCAGCGCCAGTGCAAAATTCAGGGCTTCAATAAAGCCGTTAATGCTGCCACCCTGCGCGACATCAATATCAGGAAACTGCCCCGGAATCAGGAGATCGCCGAGGCTGATGACATCCGAGCTTCTGAAGAACACAATGCTGTCGCCATCAGTATGCGCATTGGGCATGTGATAAACCGCAATGCCCTCATCATTCATATAGAAGTCAAAAGTGGGAGTGAAGTAGGTGGTTGTCAGGGTCAGGTTTTCGACGTCATTCTCAGCCAGGTAAAAACGGTTGAGCACGTTTTCATGAGCCAGCAGGGTAACACCAGAAGTATTACCGCCAATAGCCACAGCAACACCGGCACCCCGGCCACCGAAGCCTCTGAAACCCAGATTATTAATGGCGTCATTACCTGCCAGATGCATAGGGTCAAGGGCAGTAGTAATCACATAACGTACCGGTGCACTGCTGATTTGCCGGATCAGGGCCATCATTTCATCAATATACTGAGGCTCTGGCGTATCAACGAAAACGATGGCTTCATCGCCAATTTGTACGGTGACATTAACACCAGCACCATCGAGGACATAAACCTGGCCTTTAACATGGTACAGACTCAGCGCCTGATCCATATCAGCCGCCTTTGCCATGCTTCCCAACAGAAGCATGAAGCAGCAGCTCTTCAGCAGGCAGGACAACAGAAATTGGGGTTTAAACATAACTTGCTCCGTGATTGGAATTCTTATTATTAGTCAGGCGGCCTACATGCATTCTTCGATGCAAAATTCGGCCTCACCAACAGGCGCTTCCATGGTGTCCATATATTCGGGATACATGGTCTCTATCCCACCACGAACGCCGGAATAGGGCAGGCGATAGCGTTCCGCAAACTCCAGCAACCAGGGATTCTGACCGGGCAGGAAATGTGGAACAATCTGGCCCAGGGCATTTACCGGCAATTCCTGAATAACCTGACAGGCGCTGGGAGCCTGTCTGGCGGATACATCTCTGACCCAGGTCTGACTTCTGACCATAGGCTCGGTCATAAATACGGGATCATCAATTACGGTTACCACGGTTAAATAATCACCATGCATCACCCAGTGCTCGGTAGCAGTTCTCTCGCTGCTGGCGGCCAGGCCATTACGTCGCAGATAGCTTTCTTTGAAATCTGTGGTGAGAATGTTCAGCATGTTGCCATCAAAAGTGCCGGTGGAGAATCCCTGGAAAGTATGCGGGGCAATATCAGCAGGTCTTTCAGGATTGTTAAGCCAGATAGTGCGTTCCATGCCCATGAAACCGATACGGGTTTTAAAGGCTATTGGTTGTTGAGTCAAAGGATCCACAACCCGCTCAATTCTTAAATCCGCAGCACCGCGCATGGAATAATCGCCACCATGCTGTCGACAGATATATTCACTGACGACAGAAATACGATTCGGGTTATAGCTGTCACCCCTTAGTCGAGCCGCATCATTTATCGGCATCCCGGAATAGTCGGCCAGATGCGGACCTGGAATACGCTCCGGCAGATCTTCATGATAAAGCGGACGCCAGTCGCCGGAAAAATCAATTTCCTGGGCCAGCACACCAGAGCTGAATAGCAGTGTGGCGCAAAATCCAGAGATAGCGCCAAAGGCTTTGAAGAAAGCATTAGTACGGGGAATCATGCAGTTTTCCTCTTCGTATAGTTTTAATAATTGAGGTAATGCGAATTGTTCGTATTCTGGCAATTAACTTGTTGTGTGGCTAGCTGTTTTTTGCCGAAGTCTTATTTTTTGCAATATTAGGGGCAAGTTTGGCTAAAGAATTTGATGAGGCAGAAGACGATAAACTTGTATCTTAGGTAAAACTTCTGGTTAAGTGACTAAATCAAGTGAGTATTTTATGCTTCCCAGGAAACTTTCAATAAAAGTATCAAAAGTAACAAAAGTATCCATTTAAAAACCAGCTTAAAAAAGGGATAAAGCCATGATGAAAACCAAGGGTAAAGTAAACCGCTTAAGACGTAAGATTCTGCAATCATCAGCCATTGGCGGTGTGGCGCTTACCTATGGGGCACCTTTTGCTAAAGCGCAGTCTACAGCTATGCCCGAGTCACTCATGAGAAGCCGTGAGTTTCTTTTGAAAGGTGGTTATGTCCTTTCCATGGATAACGACATTGGTGATATCACAGTTGGTGATGTGCACATACGGGATGGAGAGATCATTGATATTGCTCCTGGAATAAATGCCCCGCAAGCAGAAATGATTGATGCCAGTGACAGGGTCATTATGCCCGGCTTCGTTGAGACCCATTGGCATATGCTGGTCAGTCACTGGCGCGGTATCGCCAATGATGCGGCCGATTATTTCAGATTATCCAGCACACTTGAGCCTTTCTACAGGACCGAAGATCACTATACCGCCGTCAGGTATTCAGCGCTGGATGCCTTGAATGCCGGAGTTACAACCTGTCACAACTGGTCAGAAGGCATGCTTGATCAGGCAGGCGCGATTGCTGAAATGCAGGCGCTGGTGGATACAGGCATTCGTGCCAAAATGGGTTATAGCGCCTTTCATGAAGGGACATTAAAAACCGCAGCAGAGATGGAAAGAACTCTTGCCTGGATCAATGAAAATGGTGAGGGCAGACTGGGTCTGGGCTTGTTACTTGATGGTGCCCCACCAGCTCAAATGGCTGCGGCTGTAGAACTTGGACGATCTTACGGGCTCTGGCCAATTTCCGATCACAGTGGTGGACTCGATTATCTGGAGCTGGCTGGTCCTGAATTTATTGTGACGCATGGCCCTGGTTTGACGGAAGACGCCATGCGACTGATTGCCCAGAACAATCTTAAAGTGGCGCTGTCACCCTTGATAGACCCAATGATTGGCGGCGGTTTGGCGCCTATTTATCCGCTCATCGCCAATGGTGTGCCACTGGAAAATATCAGTTTTTCAATCGATGCCAGTGCCCAGACGCCGGTTGATCCCTTTGCTTCCCTGCGCGCAATCACCAGTGCCGCACGTATGCAACAGGTTCAATCCAACAGAACAGGGCAGGTGATGGGAACACTGGTTGTGCCATCACCGGAGACACAATGGGAGTTCAGTAATCGTGATGCTGTTTATATCGGCACTTATGGTGGCGCAAATGTGCTCGGCCTTGCTGATCAGATTGGTTCATTGACGCCCGGCAAGAAAGCCGATGTCATCATGGTGCGCACTGATATGATCAACATGCTTCCCAACACTGATTCCGATATCCCCATGCAACTGATTCAGCATGCCATAACCTCAAACATTGATACGGTTTTTGTTGATGGCAGCATCAAAAAATTCAATGGTATCTTGCTGGATGAAGATCTGGAGCAAATCATTGATGAAGCAGCACAGTTACAAAGAAGGCTGAGACAGCAAGCAGCTGAAAGTAATGGGTAGTGATTTAATCAAATCACCTCTTCTTCGTGTTAAGTGGTTTATGTTTAGATTAAAGACGACTACACTCGCTTGATTCTCTCTATTTAAACCGTGTTATATTAAATCAAAAAAAAGAGCGGTCATTACCATGAAAAAAATCATTTCCCTATTTTCAATTTTTGCACTTCCACTCGCAGCTCAAAGCCTGGTGGCGCAGCAGAGCCTGCCGGAACAATTGCTGGGCGGCAGGGAATCCGAGATACCAATTGCTGTTCAGGTATTACGCTGGCATATGCACGATGACAACGTCAATGCGATGACTTTCAGCAACATGGACAAGCTGTTTACCATTCGGGAAGTTTCTCCAAGCGGAGAAGTCTGGGATTTGCCAAAAGACAGTCACGAACTCGATTTCTCCTATTCCTGGCAGGGACAGAACCTGCCTGCTGAAGCCATTCTGGAGAATACCTATACCAATGCGCTGCTGGTGATGAAAGACGGGCGGATCGTCTATGAAAACTATCGCAACAACACGGATGCCCAAACCCGTTTCATGGGCTGGTCAATGACAAAATCAATTACCTCAGTTCTGGTAGGCTGCGCGCTTGAGGATGGTTATATTGATTCTCTGGATACCCCAATTTCGGATTATCTGCCTGAGTTGAATGGTGGTGCCTATGAAGGTGTGTCAATTCGACATGTCATGCAAATGCGATCCGGCGTGGATTATGAAGAACGCTACGACTGGGCAAATCCCGGCATGGCTGCCAGCAATCATATCAATGCGCTGGTGAAAAACACTCACCGTTTTGTTGATGTCGCGCGTACCTTGTCCAGAATCCATGAGCCTGGTGATTTTTTTCAGTACAAAACAATTGATACCGCCGTGCTGGGCTGGTTGATTGAGCGAGCGACTGACAGACGGGTTGCTGCCTATACCGAACAATGCCTTTGGGAACCACTGGGAACGGAAGCCGCCGGGTTTTATATCATGGACGGTGAACCAGGCGTTGGTCGCGAGTTCAGCGGTGCAGGATTTAATGCCACCATGCGCGACTATGCCCGCTTCGGGCAAATGGTCCTGAATGGCGGAGTCGCTAACGGTAAACGCATTGTTTCTGAGAGCTGGATCGAAGCATCCACCCAACCGAGCCATGAAGAAGATGATGTGTTTGGTGGATACGGTCTGCAGTGGTGGACAGTCGCTAACAGTAATGCCTTCCAGGCAATTGGCCTGCAGGGACAATTTATCTACATTGATCCGGATACCAATACCGTAGTCGTCAAGCTGAGCTACTTTCCGCCCGGCCCAACCCCTGCTGATGCTGAAACAGAGGCATTTATGGCAGCTGCATCAGCCTGGGAAGTTGATTAGTCGATTAGTCGATCAGTCGGTTAGAGATCAGACTTGAATAACAAACAAAAAACATCGGAGAACACTGAAATGAAAATTTCACGCAGAAAGGCAGTTGGCTTATTGGGGACAGCAGGTCTTTTGTCAGGCGTGCCTGTTCTGGGGCAGGCACAGTCAACTTCCTCAGGTAGGGGAAATGATGCAGCAGTAGTCTATGACCAGATCGGCCTTGAACTGGTGATGAATATCAATGTGATTTGCAGTCAGCCCGAACCAATGGGGCCTCGGGAAAATGCTGCTGATGGTGTGCGTGACATAGTCTGGCCAATTGTGGGAGGTCGTTTTACCGGTCCAAACATTAGTGGAACAGTTGTGCCCGGTGGCGGCGACTTCCCGGTTGTCCGTCCGGATGGCGTAACGATTATCGATGCACTATACCGACTCAAAACAGATGATGATTACCAGATCATTATTCACAATAAAGGACTCGGCTATAGCGATGATAAATACCGCCTTAGCCCGGTATTCAATGTCAGTGGTGATAAATACAGATGGTTACGTGAATCCACTTTCGTCGCCAATTTGATTTTCCCGACGCCTGCCGAGCACAAAATTCCTATGGGGCCAAACGAGAATGACCGGCTTATCCAGGTCTTCAGGTTAACCTGATCAGGATCACTAAGTTTAGGGTTGTACAAGCCCAAAAATCCCACCTTAAAACATCTCAAGCGTTTTATTCGAAGCGGAAATAACAATATTAGGATGCACGTTATTTCCTTTTTTAGTTAAGAATACGTTAAGGATTGCAGGGTAATAATAGGCTAACCAAACTTAAAAAGGAGGTTGGTTATGAAACACATTAAACATAATTTATCCAAAGCCATCATGCTATCGCTGGGCATTGGCATGTTCGCCTCAGATGCGGCATTAGCACACCATTCATTTCCGGCCACCTATGTGATGGATGACACGGAAACGATCGAAGGGGTCATGGTTCAGTTCCTGTTCCGTAACCCGCATTCATTTGTACATGTCATGGTGACAGATGAAGAAACAGGTGAAAATAATCGCTACGCGGTTGAGTGGGGTGGTGCCAGTGCACTGGCCGGCTCAGTAGACCGATCAAGCCTGAAACCAGGCGACCGAGTTCGCATCAGTGGTCAGCCTGGACGAAACCCAGAAGATCACCGTTTGCGAATGGTGAGCCTTGAAGTAATCGATGGAGACTTTGTCTGGAGCGGTGACTTCGAGTAATTAATCTTAACCTTGTCATGCGCCAGAGTAGACTGAATAGCTGCTCTGGCGTTTTGATACCCTCTCTAAAATTATCTTCAAGCTGGCTGTTTAGAGTCAGTCCCGAAAATTCCAAGCTGCCTTTTTTGTTGGTGGACGATTGGTGTTGAAATCTTTCATCCATCTAGTTAGAGAATGTATTAGGCTGCCAGAGCCGGAAGAAAAAAGCTTTTGTTACAAAAAAAACCCGCATAGTAGGATTATACGGGTTAAGGGTTAGCTTGCTAACGAAGGGTGAAGCAAGCAAGGGTTTAAAACTATTTGACTATCTAATAACTTATACGCAAGCAATTTCATTCTGGATCAATCATCCTCAAAAAAATTGCTTTTTTCTGTTTATTAGAGATTCATGAGCTCAAGATAATGAATTTTTATAGATTTAGTTCGAAGTATTACCATACGAAGCACTATTATTAGAGAATTTTAAAAAGACTCAGAAGGTTACAATTAGGCAAGTGCAAAATGTAGTAATTTTTGTGAAATAGGAGGATCAAAAGAGCAGGGTGTATTTAGTTTTGCTAAATGCCTGATGTCGAAAAATCAAGGCGGACTTCCTAGTGGCTGAAAGCATACGAAAATTTACTGAAATGCAAAACCAGCGATAAGTTGTGGTCCAGCTGTTAGCCAGGTAAAGTTGGAAGATAAATCATCTTACCCTGGCAAGTGGTTCATGCTGCTTTGGATTAAAAAAATAATGATGGGATTATTAACCCTTTTGGTGGTGGTAGCTATAGCTGGAGCTGGACTGCTCATCAAGCTTGGCGTGGATAGTCGCAAGATGATTGTTGAGCTGGGCCTGCAGGATGGTCGACTGATGCCCTGTCCGACTTCTCCCAATTGTGTTTGTAGCGATGAAGACAATGCGGACAGTCACTACATCGCTCCCATTTCAGATCCGGAGGGTTCACGCTGGAGGGTATTGGTTAAAACTGTGAGTACTATAGAGGGTGCCACATTGGTCAGTTTAGAGGACACTTATGCGCGATTTACCTTTATCACGCCCATAATCGGCTTCATGGATGATGTGGAATTCCATCAGCGTCCAGGAAAAGGCGAAATAGCAGTTCGTTCGGCCTCAAGGGTCGGGCAAGGTGATTTAAACGCCAACCGTAACCGGGTGGAAGCTATCCGCGAGAAGCTGCAAAATCTTTAGGGCATTAGGCGCTAAAGAATTTTAACCTTAACTGGAAATCACTAAACCGTGCATTATTTCCTTGGTGAAAAAATACAAATTATTAAAAAGAAACAGTTTTATAAAGTAAGTGTTTTTTTTATTTCTTATCATTTCTGGATGTACCGGCATTCCGGATGGAATAACGCCAGTTAATAACTTTAATTTGGATTTCTATTTAGGTACTTGGTATGAAGTTGCTAGACTTGATAATCGTTTGGGAAGGAATGTCGCAGGTAACAGCTCACTATAGCCGCAATGCAGATGGTTCTGTACGAGTAATAAATCGTGGTTATGCAGAAGAATCAGGTTCTTGGGAAGAAGTGGAAGGTAAAGCAGTATTTGTAAATGATGAGAACACTGGACACCTTAAGGTTTCTTTTTTCGGCCCGTTCTATTCCTCATATGTTGTATTCGAGATGTCTGACAATCACAGCTACAGTTACGTCACAGAAAATACCAGCGATTAATCATGGTTACTGTCAAGATCCCCTGAAGTTGATGACACTTTAAGAACTGCTTTTACTGCACGTGCTAGAGAACTGGGCTTTGCCTATCAAGATATCCTATGGATAGATCAATCAATAAATTTAGAATAACCCAGGTTTTAACAAGTAGATTATCTCCGTCAGGCTGGAATCTCTTTTCCGTCCCAGGCAAAACATTTTCCGCTATCGTCCTTGTTCAGCTTTTCAATTACCAGTGCCAGTTGAATAGCAGCCTTGGCAGGACTAAATAACTTGTCTTTATCTACTCTGGCCTGAAAGGGTTTGGAAAGTCTGCTGTCAACCGTGCCGGGATGTAGACTTACGATCACAGCATGTTTGTTAAATCGGGAATATTCTATAGCAGCTGTTTTGATCAGCATGTTAAGTGCAGCTTTTGAGGCGCGGTAGGAGTACCAGCCACCAAGGCGATTATCACTGATGCTGCCAACACGCGCACTTAATGCAGCAAAAACTGCCTTTTGCTCACTTTTCAGCAATGGCAGGAAACTTTTCATCAACAGAGCCGGGCCGATAGTGTTGATTTCAAATACCCTGGTCAGCTTGTTCTCATCCAGCTTTTTCAGTGTTTTTTCTGGCTGCAGCTGTCCTTCATCATGGAGAATTCCTGTTGCCACGATCACCAGATCAAGGCTTAGTGGTTCAATATTTGCTGCTGCCTGCTCGATACTTTGCGTATCAAGCAGGTCAATAGCAGACGTTTTTACCCTTGGATCACTATGCTGGATTGGCCTGCGTGAGAAAGCATAAATCCTACCTGTCTTTTCATGGGAAAGATAATACTCCAATAGCGCATGACCAATTCCTCCAGTTACACCGATAATGGCAATTTTCATATTAGTGCCCCCAGCGCATCGGCAAGTTTCATGGCGCTGATAAAAGCCCCTTCGACACGACCCTCTACAGCCCAGTCACCACAGGCAGCAAGCCTGGTTAAGGGATCAATTAAATAGTCTTGTTTCAAGGGGGTTTCGACTCGAGAGTATCGCCAACGTTGAAGGGAAATAAGCTTGGGATGCGGCAATACTATTGGTAATAATTGGCTAAGCTCTGACAGAATTTCTTTAATTAACTCCTCTTTGGCACGTTCAATATTTTGCTCGGCCCAGCTATTACTTGTCTGAATAACAAGTGTGGGTGCCGCTGCTCTACCAGGTTTACTTGAGTTGAGCATAATCCACTCCAGAGGAGAGTCTTTCACTTTGGCTGCATCAAAAGGAAGCGGCGGTAAATCCTTGTAAGCCAGCATCAAAGCAAAACATGGACTCATTACAACAGACTCAAGTCCTTCCTCCCCAGTAATAAATTCTTGTGGAAAATGTTCAGCGAATAATTCGCCGGTTTGTGCTGCAGGGGCTGTACTAATGACCCAATCGAAATTTATTTCTAAGGGTTGTTCTTCGGTTTGCAGTTGCCAGCCATTGACAGCCTGATTCAGGCGCAAGATATGGGTTTTAAAAAGGATATTCTGATCTGCAGCCAACTTTTTACAAAGACCAGTCATAGCAGGTGTGCCAATATAGTGAGGTTCAAACCACTGGCGTGTGTAGGATTTTTCGCCTGCGGCCAGTGTGATGACATATGGTTTCCATTCCGTGATAGTGCCACTATCTAAATAAGAAGAAAGATACTGTTTAAATGCCCGACTACGTGCGGTAAAAAACTGCGCTCCATGGTCAAACTCATAGCCATCCATTCTTCTTGTTGCCATCCGTCCACCAACACCCCGTGATTTTTCGATCAAGGTTACATTTGCATGTTGGTGCAAGCGATTAGCCAATGTCAGCCCTGCCATGCCAGCTCCAATGATAGCTATATTTTTCATGAAAAGGCAGCAGCCACTAAAAGACTGGAAATAACGGCAATGCTTATAATCAGACGCAATCGAAAATAATCTTGGGCAATGAAATTGCCACCACGCAATATAAAATCGATGTATAAAAGAACCGCTAAAGGCAGCGTGAGTAGCACCATGAACAGTTGTGGAGACGCAAGCAACCAAGAGAACCAGATTACGACGGTAATGATATTGCTGCTTATAAAGAGGCTGGGTCTGGCAAAGCCAAGAGATAACTGTTGCCCCCAGTGAATACCATTAAGAAAAGCCACAATAACCAGGCCATAAGTGGCTGTGAGATTTGTGACGTTTCCAAGCAGGGGTAGTGATGATACACCTAGCATCAGAAGAATCGCGCCCACAATGAAAGGAAGTGATCCTCCATAAATTAGCGCATGAGGCAAAGTGTTTATAGAAAAGCGCTTTGTAATCATCTGTACTTGAGCAAAATAACTTATAGTATTTGATACGGGTTTTAAGTCGAATAAGATCACTTGAAGTAATAACAGAATATGTAATCTAATTTTGTCAAAAGGCCGTACTTATAATTGCCGTTTATATATTTTTCCATCTGCTCTAACTAAATATGATGCTTTAGGAAGTGACTGTTAAAGAGAATATAGATGTTTAATGGACTGAAATATGACGCACGCCAAGATAACCCTTCCTGAAAAAAATTGTCTGTATTGCCGGAGACCATTTAAGTGGCGAAAAAAATGGTGGCGCTGTTGGGATGATGTGAAATATTGCAGTAAATACTGCAAGCAAGTCGCTAAAAGGGCCAGCAACAAGCCTCAAGCAAATCTATGTGCTTTAGCTAGTGTTGAGGATGAATTTTAGTAAGGCTCTTTAGCTGTAATGACTATGTTGCCTGTTGTCAGCCGGTGTGAATAACTATCTCAAAGACAGCATTTCTCAGAAAGCAGGGGTGGCCTGCTTAATTTATTTAAACCTGTTTTCTATAATAGTCTTCGCCTTGTTTTATTTGTCTTTGTCCTTTTTATTCTTTTGGTTTATATTCAAAAATCTAAACCCTGTAGTAAGCCATATCAATGCAGTAAGAAGAACCAGAAAATATAACACTTCGATTGTTCGTTCATCGTTTAAAAACTGTTGAATATCATTAAAAATATTCATTTAAATAAATCGTTATAGTTAGTATCGGTTTTTAGCGAAGGTCCGCTTATGGTCAAAAGAGGAGCTTAAGCTCTCAACTCATCATCAGATAAAAGACAACATCTATTAGTTAGTACTTCTATTTAGTCATTTCAAAGCAATTCATGTTTGGATTAATAAAGTCGACAAGGTTGAGGGTTCCATTTCGAGTCATCATTTTCCCGTCTGAAATTGCTGCTCGTAACATGATCAACAAGCAGATTGACGGGATCATGCACGATTGTAGTAACGATTAACCAGTCATTAATATCAGGCCCACTGATGATATTAAAATATTCTTCCACAACTGCCTGTGTACTGGTTGGAGCGCCATTTTTTCTCAGCATGCCTTCAGTAAGATTATCAGTTTTTACATAAAGTTTTCCGCTGTCAGGAAGCACCAGGTCAGTACCCTGAGTGCTGAACCCATTTTGCTCAAACACAAATTGTGTTCTGACAGGATCAAAGCCTACATTGTATTGCCATTGTGCAACTGATAAGCCTTGAGGACTGGGTGCTATGGAACTGGGCGCGTTGGCGAAGTGAAACAAGCGGGTTTGCTGCCCGGAATCAGTGTCAATTCGTAATGTATCTGCGTCTTCCCAGTAAATTTTTAAGCGTCCCGGTTCGCGCATTATTCTGGCTGCTCCGTACGCCACACAAGCCTGACCCTGCTCCTCTAAAGCATCTAAATTAGTAGCCAGAGCTTTTTCTTGTGCTTGTTGAGTCAAAGGAAGGCCGTCGAAATTCTCCCTTTCTGGCATCACCATTCTGGTGTGCCAGTCTTCAGTTACCACCGAAACCCAATTACCTGTCAGATCAATAGGAGCAAAGTGCTGGTAAAAAGAAATGTTTTCTTGTTGGGCTTGCAGAGGAAGTGGCGACAACAAAAATAGAAATGCAGTGATGCTTAAAACTGAATATTTTTTCATAATAATTATCAATTTAAAAAGCTGAATTCATTAAAGACGGCTTCTATAAACATATCTACCGTCCAGCCAGGCTGGGTATAGTATGCCTCCCAACCCAGTAAAGGCCTTGCAGCTTTAACCTGCTCGAGACTAAGGTTTTCTTCAACTATTAATTGGTCCAGGCGATCTCGAATAATATAAGTCATGTCTCGATACTCAACTAAATCTGCTTCATCAGAAATAAAGCCATGGCCGGGAATAATATAAGTTCCACCCTCCATTAAATTATCCGGTACAGTAATATCGAGCATGCGATCCAGAGCAGCAATACTTCCTGTGAATGTACCTCCAAGCTCATAATTTATTAGAGGAAAAGTCTCTGTTGTATAAATATCACCACTGACCAGTACATTTGAACCTCTGAAATACACGACGCTATCGCCTGATGTATGCGCATTCGGCATATGAATAATATCAATGGCCTCGCTATTAAAAGTAAAACTTCGTTGAGGCTCATAGTAACCATCTGTAGGCCAGGCTTCTTGCGGAAAAACTTGCTCACCCGCTTCATTTCTGGCAACACTCATTCCAAAGAGCAGGTTTTCCTGGGCGATGACATTTATTCTTGAGCCTTGTCCCTGGCCATCAGTCTGACCACCGGGCAGAGGCGCAAGAATGGCGTTACCGCCAACATGCTGCTCGGCCATTGAAGTATTAATAATGTAACGAATTGGCTGGTCAGATATAGACTGAATGGCAGTAAGAATTGCCTGTTCAAACCTTGAATCACCAGTGTCTACTATCAGCAACCCCTGGTCACCAGCCTGTACGGCGATGTTTCCACCTGCTCCTGCAATGAGCCAGACATTACCCTGAACATGTAAAACTTCAACGTCACCTTCCGGAAAGGGTTCGACTGGGCTTACCTGTGCGCTTACATCAAATGTCAGCAATAGCAGGATCGGCACAATGATGCTGATTGTATGTAATCTGATTGCACGGACTGATAGGTTTTTCATCGTGGTAGGCGCTCCCTGTATTCAGGATAAGCCGTCTCCTCTCCACCAAGTATGGCTTCAGGTGGAACCCCTATCTGGTCAGCATACTCTCGAATAAACGGGTTTTCGCCTGGCATGAAATGAGGCACAAAGTGCCTGTCATCTATTCCGACTTCAGAGCGAGGGAAGCATTGCTCAAAAAATGGGTTTACCCTAGAAGTGCCATCCGCAGATATCCCGCCTCGATCTGCATTAGCCACCCCATATTGGGACATCAGGTAATCTGGTGCGACGATAAAGTCTGCAGACTTTATATAGGGTTCGCTCAAATAACTGGGGTCCTCTACAAACCAGGTTATAGTTAATATATCGCCGTTTCGCTGATAATAAGTCGTAACCTCTGCATCGGGACTGGTCACGGCGCCATTCCTGCGTACCCAGGCCCATTTCAGGTGGGTAGTTCTTGTAACCAATATTTCATTTTCCCAGTGGCCGGTGGTAAATCCAGCCCAAGTATGGGGGGCATATTTTGAAGGGTGTGGCCTGCCATCCATCCAGATTACTCGGTCAGCTTCTCTGAAAGTTCCGCCGACAATTATTGCAACCAGGTAATGGTCTTCGTCAAACTGAGCTGTAATTTTTGGCTGGGCCGGCCCCCAGAACGAATAAGGGGTCGGATGACGCATACAGGTATGTTCCGGCACTGAAAGAATTGAGCTGTCATAAGTAAGCGCTTTGGCCAAGCCGTCTTCGGTTAGCGGTATACCCAGATAATCTACTAATGATGGCCCATCAGAGCGCTCCCTGGAGTCTTCAATAAAACCGAAGAAAGGAGAACCCAACGCAGTCCCTTTTGCTGGCTGCATCCAACTACCCAGGATAGTGTCATTCTGTGCCTTTACTGGCACAGAGGAAAACATGGTGAATATAGAAATGGCAGTAACGAGGTATCTAAGCATAATTTCCAAGTATCCAGTGTAGAACTTTCAAGTATTGTATTATTTAGTTAAACAAAAAACATGGACAATAGCTAAGAAAGAGAGTCTCAGACTCTTTTACTATCATATGTGCTACCCGCTGCTTTGTGCTCCTAATGGTCATTGTTGACTTCCTGGCAGTCAGGCAAAAGCAACATTGCAGCCAGTAACCTTAATATGGACTAGCTGCGATTATCTGTTTATTCTTCCTAATCGTAGTGCAACCAGATATGAACGTATTGGGGTTAATAAATAGAAAAATTAGGGATAGAAAATGCACGCATTGAAAAGACAAATAAACATGGTTCTTGCAGTCGGTTTTATTACTCTTATGACGCAGAACACGGTGTCATTTGCTCAGGGAGTTCCAGTGATGGTCCCCGACGAAATACCTCCGTACCCCGAGAATGTTCCACTGTCACCGGGGCGGCAGGGAGCGATCTGGGCAGGGCACGAAAACACGCCCAATGGTGGACGGCCCGAGATCAATACTGTTGCAGAGATGCTAGAAGTTAGCGGCTACACAGCTCCTGCCGCTATTGAATATGCACGGCTCGCTGCCCTTGCGGCGGACGGTAACTGGGGACCCTCGCTCTTTTACTATTGCAAGAACCCACATGGAGGGACCGCACTCAATGCGGAATATCCGGTGCCTCTTGAAGTTTTTGACGGTGTCTACTCCATCGGTCATGACGCCAACAATATTTGGGCCATTGAGACTAGTGACGGGATTATCCTGGTGGATACCCTCAACAATGCCGAGCAAGCCTATGGCTTCATCGTAGGAAACATGATGCGCCTTGGCCTCGATCCCCTGGATATCAAGATGATCATTGTTTCCCATGGTCATGGGGATCACTCAGGTGGAGTCGAATACCTGAACGAACTGACCGGAGCGGCTGTGGGCATGAGCGAAGTTGCTTATCAAATCGCTCTGGCCTCAGGGAGCATCCCGCCCCGCGATGAAAACGATTTTGCAATCACAGATGGTATGGAGATTGTTCTCGGAGATACAACGCTCACCGCACTACTTACACCAGGACACACGCCGGGCACGATTTCGCTGATGATTCCGGTCACATGGAACGGAGAAGAGCATATGGCGTCCTATATGGGAGGTGCGGCTACTCCTAGAGATATCGAAACCATTGACCAATGGCGTCGTTCAATGGAGCACATTCAGTTCTACAACCAGGCTCTTCATGCTGATGTGATTTTGGGAAACCACACTATCAGCGATGATGGATTAACCCGCATAGCCCAGATGGCAGAGGACCCGTCCACAAACCCCTACATTGTTGGCCATGAAGCGGTTCTGGGGTACTTTGAGGCTTGGCGTATGTGCCTTGGTGCGGACATCGAACAGAAGCTCTACGACGGTCAAACGGCTGAGAGCATTCCCAGTCGGGCTCGTTAGAAAATATAACTTTAGACATGCAGTTTACTTGGAAGCAGGCAAATGACTGATGGCCCATACGTTTACTGCCACCAAATCACAGGAGATTGAAAATGAAAGTGAATCACGCAATACGAAGCACCTTGGCAAAGACAGTTCTATCTTCTTTGTTGATGGTTCCAGGCCTTTTGGTGGCTCAGCAAATAGAGTCGGATACGCATGTAGTCACACAGGACATGATGGATGATTGGAAAGTCACGCTTTCCAATTGGGGGCGCTGGGGAAGCGATGATGAAAAAGGCACGCTAAATTTCATTAGCCCTGAAACGCGCGTAAGTGCAGCAGAGCTTGTCCAGACTGGCACCTCGGTTTCACTCGAAAGAGAAATCACGCCGCTGACAATCGCGCCGGGAGCAGAGCAACCCCAAGGCAGAATCGCGATCATCCATCAGATGATTTCTGGTCCGCCGACTCGCACAACCGGCTCCACGGACAGGTTAACGATCGTGCCACACGGCTACACCGAGACACATTTCGACGCGCTTGGACATCACTTCCATGACGGCAAGATGTACAACGGTTTTGACGCCAACGAGCATGTTTCAATGACGGCCGGTTTATCTAAGGGCAGCATTGCCGTAGTAGAGGAGGGTGTTTTTACGAGAGGTGTTCTCATCGATGTGCCTCGCTTGAAGGGCCTGCCTTATTTAGAGCCTGGCACTCCAATCTATGTTGAAGATTTGGAGGCTTGGGAAGCGGCCACAGGTATAAGGATTGGATCGGGCGACGCCGTATTCATCCGGACCGGTCGATGGCAGAGGGAAGCAGAGCTCGGTGCTTGGGATATCGCCAATTCGGCGGCTGGTCTCGACGCTTCTGTTATTCCGTGGCTGCACGAGCGCGAAGTCGCGCTACTGGGTAGTGAATCCGCTCTGAGTGTGGTCCCGTTTCCAGAAACGACAGTTCTCACTAATCCGGATGATTACCTCCCTGTACACAACTTGGCACTGGTGACATTCGGGATGCCGATCATTGACAATGCGGATCTGGACGCCCTCGCGCGGACTGCGGCATCGCTCAATAGATATTCATTCCTGCTTACGGTTGCTCCAATCCGTGTCACTACAGCTACTGGCGCAACGGTGAATCCGATTGCGACCTTTTAACACTAATGGTAGAGCAGGGGGGAGCTCAACTAACGTTATAAGCTATTGATAAATTATGAATATAGAACGGTTCACTTAATACCGATGTTACATCTGATGTAGATACGTTTTCCTACTTGAAAATCATCTGAAACGACGTCCAACAATTATCCCCACCTCCGCCTTTTTTAATAAGATCAGCTCTAAAGCAGTATAAAGCTGGTTTACTTAAAAGGTCGCTTTTATACTTTGGATCTTTGGCTACTTATAAAGGTGGTGTTGTTGCAAGATACTTTATTTTATGTCCATGACCCAATGTGTAGCTGGTGTTGGGGATTCGAACCTGCTCGACGAGAGATTTTTGATGCAGTTTCAGGAAAAATGCAGATTCGCAGTTTGCTTGGTGGACTTGCACCAGATACCGATCTGCCTATGCCGGATGCGATGCGGGATATGTTGCAACAAACCTGGAAGCGAATCGAACAGACAATACCAGGGACTCATTTTAACTTTGATTTTTGGGAAAAATGCTCACCTAAACGTTCCACTTATCCGGCAAACCGTGCCGTTATTGCCGCACGTATTCAGGGAGATGAGTTTGAACCGCAAATGACAGCACGAATTCAAAAAGCATACTATTTGGAAGCTAGAAACCCATCGGAAAATGCCACACTGATCGAATTGGCCAAGGAAATCGGCCTTGATGCCCAGCAGTTTTCAAAGCAACTTGA
>Ga0255766_10000736_pt1 | contig 30259 bp, 30 predicted proteins | sample 071ome_23_FD_179966 | JGI IMG/M metagenome (GOLD analysis project Ga0255766, IMG submission 179966) | Coastal salt marsh microbial communities from the Groves Creek Marsh, Skidaway Island, Georgia - 071403BT metaG (version 2) | ecosystem: Environmental > Aquatic > Marine > Intertidal zone >...
TCAATTGATGCAAAACACTTAATTAATTTTCAAAAGGCCCAAAAGAAATATTTTGATTGTGGAACTTTTGAAAGCTATAAGGAGCTATTGCTTTCAAAAAATTGAGTATGAAAAAAAGATTCAGATTACTATCAAAAATTTTTATATCGAAGAATTATAAATATATAACTTTAACGGAGATTATTAAACAGGTATACAATATTCTGAGATATAAAAGTTTTTACTATGTTGAAAGAAAAAAAAATAGCAATTTCAATGAAAAAGCAATATATTATGTGATAAGAAGGACCCCACCAGGATCAGGTTTTTTTTCGAACTTTCATTTAACACTCGCACATTTAGACTATGCACTTGAAAACAGATACAAACCTTTGATAGACTATGGTAACTATTCAAATTACATATATGGGAAAAAAAGTAATAAAGATTTTCGAAATTATTGGGATGATTATTTTCTTCAACCAAATAATGAACAATTTATTAATATTAAAAAAAAATTTCCATATATATTATCTCAAGAAAATATACATACAAAACCGGGCATAACAATTCAAAACACTGAATCTTTAGAATTTTTAAAAAACGAAAAATTAATTCTTAAATATAATAATTTATTCACAGAAAATATTTATTTTAAAAAAAATGTTATTAAAAATTTTGAATCAATTCATGCTGATATTTTTGGAAATAAAAAAAATATTTTAGGAGCTTCAATAAGAGGAACAGACTATGTTAACAAAAGATATCCTAATCACTACAAACAACCATCCTTAGAAGAATTTATAAATAAAATTGATACCCTTAAAGACAAATGGAAAGTTGAGCATATTTTTCTTTCAACAGAAGATGAAAAATATAGAAGTGAACTTCAGAAATACTATGGAAAGCAAATATTTTATTTAGATAGGAAAATTTATGACCAACTATCAATTCCTATGCATGAAGGTAAAAAAAATTATGAATCGTATTTACTTTATGTTTGTGAAATATTTTTACTTTCAAAGTGCGATTTTGTTGTTGGAGCTCCAAATGGGGGATTTAGCGCAGCTGTCATATTTAATGGCAACAAATATAAGAAAAAATATATATTTAACCTAGGAAAATACAGTTAGATTTACAATTCAACTCTCTTATCGATAAATATTCTAGTTTATTGAATAAAGCCTCTAGTAAGTAGGGTAATATAAAGTAAGTTAATGTAATGTGAACTAAGGTCAAAAGGTTAGCCCATATCTGAAAAACAAGGGGTCGGCAGTTCGATTCTGCCTCTGGTCACTAAAAAATATTTTATATGAAAAATCTGACAAAACTTCTGTAACTATTATCTGCTGTATATCTAAAAATATTTATTATTATATAATCATTTAATGAAAGTTTTTATTACAGGAATCGCTGGATTTTTAGGTGGACATATCGCCGAGAATTTAATTAAAGATGGTCATGCTGTATCAGGTTGTGATAACTTAATTGGAGGCTATCTTGAAAATGTACCTGATAATGCAGAATTTTATCAAACTGATGCAATTTATCTAAATCAAATGGTAAAAATGACAAAAGACTGCGATTTAATAGTTCATACTGCTTGTACAGCTTACGAAGGGCTAAGTGTATTCTCACCTTATTTTGTTGGTAATAACACATATCAAATTTCATTGTCAGTCTTTTCTGCAGCTGCAAAAAATAGTATTCCTAAAGTGATAAATTTTTCAAGTATGGCAAGATATGGTACTCAAGAAATAACTCCCTTCACTGAAGATCAAGATCCAAAACCACAAGATCCGTACGGAATTGCAAAAATAGCAGCTGAAAAAACTTTAGATGTATTGAGTAGTGTACATGGGTTTGATTATGTTAATTTGGTTCCTCATAACATAATTGGTCCAAGGCAAAAATATGATGATCCCTATAGAAATGTAGTATCAATAATGATCAATAGGGTTTTAAATAATCAAGCACCAATAATTTATGGAGATGGAGAGCAGCAAAGGTGCTTTTCAGATATTGATGATGTCGTAAATCCTATGATGAAATCAATTTTTAATGATGAATGTAGTAAACAAACAATTAATGTAGGGCCGGATGAACATGTCATTACTATCAATGAGTTAGCTCAAAAAGTATTAAAAGTTTTAAACTCTAATCTTGAACCAATACATGTTAACCCAAGACCTCAGGAAGTTAAGATTGCTCACTGTTCTGCCGACAAGGCCCGTAAGCTTTTAGATTACAAAACTTCTGTAACACTTGATCAAAGTATTGAAAAAATTGCAAATTGGATTATTTCAATGGGTCCAAAAAAATTCAGGTATCACCTAGATTTAGAAATTATTAATGACAAAACACCAGAAACCTGGACGACTAAATTAATATAACATAATGAATCTTGTAGTTTTAGTACTTGATTCATTTACTAAAAATTCGATTAGAAATTCTAAAATCCAAAAATCGACTTGGGTTAAAGAGTTTTCAAATTACAGTGAAGTCTTGTTTTATAAAGGTGGTTTGGAAACTATAAGAAGTGGCCATGATTTATTATTAAATTGCAGTGATACATATTCAGATATGGGAATTAAAACTCTAAAAGCGTTTGAATGGGTAGATTCAAATTTAAGCTATGATTATATCTTCAGAACTAACACAAGCAGCTACGTAAATTATAAAAATTTAATACGCTATTTAAAAATTATCAAGAAAGAAGGCACTGATTATTGTGGATATATTGGTGAATATAAAGGTATTAAATACGTAAGCGGATCGGGAATAATTTTAAGCAAAAATGCTATTAAGTCATTAATTAGTTCTAAAAGTGAAATAGATACTGATATTGTTGAAGATGTTGCAATTGGAAAATTAATGAAAATTAATGAAATTTCACCTGTAAATGGTAAAAGAAAAGATATTGAATCTCATAAAGACATACGAAATATTGATTCTGACGAATATCATATCAGGTGTAGAATTGACTCTTTTGGTTACAGCAGGAATTTGGAAAAATATTTACTGAATTTCATTTTTATTTCATTTAATAGAAAACGAATTTTTTATGAATTTATAATTTCTAATTTGATGAAGCTAAATAAATCATATTTAAAAATTAGAAGAAGTATTAAATCAAAAATTAAATCATTGATATTCAGAACTTAGTGCTGATTTTATTAGGTTATGTTAGAACTACTCACTTTTGAAGTCTTTTTAATCTACGCTCACTGTGATATAAAGCCTCTATATATAGAGCGTATATTCAAACAGAATAAGTTATAATCAACTAAGGTCAAATGGTTAGCCCATATCTGAAAAACAAGGAGTCGGCAGTTAGATTCTGTCTCTGGCCACAAGCAAATATTTTGTTTAAAAAACCAACTTTTATTATTCGTTCACAGAAATAATGAAATTCATTACTCCTTAATGATAAGATTTTGTATGGAAGATTTAATAAAATGTTCTGTTGTAATTCCCTGTTACAACTCTCAAAATTCAATTATAAAACTGGTTGAAGATATTTTTAATTTAAAACTTGAAAAATTTGAAATAATTGAAATTATTTGCATCGATGATTTTTCGTCTGACAAAACTTTAAAAATTTTAAAAGAATTAAAACAATCATATAAAAATTTACATGTAATTAGTAATACTAAAAATCAAGGTCAGGTAAAAGCAACGATCAAAGGAATTAACAAATCAAGTGGGGAATTTATAATAACATTAGACGATGATTTTCAACACCCAGTATCTCAGATTATTAAATTATTAAAAGTTTGTTATGAGCAAAATCTAGATTTTACAATTGGAATATGGAAGTTAGACGAAAATTTTATTAGAAATCTAAGCTCAATAATTGCAAATTTTTTGTTCAATTTCGTCCGGCTAGATTTTAACTTTTTTAAATTTAGTGCGTTTAGAGTTGTTAATTCAAAAATTAAGGGAAGGATTATTGATGAATTTCAAGATTCTATTATGATGGATCTAAGAAAAGTCTCAAAAAATTATAAAATGATTTTGGTTGAACACAATCCAAAACCATTTGGGCGTAAATATACTAGTTTTTCATATAGATTTCAATTAACAATGGCTTATATTTTTAAAGAATTAAAACCAAAAAAATAGTTAATTACTTTTTTCAATTTTTAATATGTATTTATGATTTTTGTAAAGAAAAAAAGCAGGGTAGAGGTTATTATCAACGGTTCGTAAAAGATTAAATTGCTCAACAATAGACTTATTAATATCTAGTTGACAGTCTTGGGGTGTCCTTTTCTTATAAAATGTTTCTTTACCTTCTTGCTGACTTGAGTCAACAGAGGGATATAAGTCTATGTATTTTCCTATCATTTTAAAAGTAGTCTCTGCTTGAATTTTTTTAATTTCACTATTAAGTTCGTGTCCTGATAGCCCAACCTTAACTTTATCGTAAATTGGTCCACTATCCACACCCTCAACGGCTTCAAATAAAGTAAAAGTCAACTCATTAACTCCCTTTAATATTTCCCAGGCAATTGGTGAATGACCTTTACCATTTGGAAGATCAGAAGGGTGACATACAATATTTGAATTACTTTTACGCAAACCTTTGCTAGTAACTATATTTATGCATGAAATAAATACAGATATATCTGCAGAGGCTAAGTCATTTTCACTAGTACAAATATTTACTTTGTGTTTTTTATTTTCTAATTCTTTTTTAAAATTTTCAGAATAATTCCAAAACCATGAATTTTTGTTATCGCAGAGAAGATTAATTATCATATGAATTATATTATCAATAAAAAAAACAATAAAAACAAAGTAATCTTTTTTTTAAATTTTACAAGTACATTCTCATTCATTTATTTTTGTAATAATTTTTTATAACTTTGCATATATAATCAATATCATTTAATTTTAGGTTTGTATGCAGAGGAAGTCTTAATATTCGTTCACCTACAAAATCAGTAACTTCAAGGTCTTTGTATAGATTATTATTTTTAGAAAAGCTTGATGAATGTAAAGGTACGTATCCTATGTATGCTTGAATTCCATTTTCAATTAGGTGTTTTATTAAATCATCACGATTATTTTGTATAATTATATAAAAAGAGTGATAATTTGGTTCAAAATTAGAAGGATGTTCTTGAAGGTAAAAATTATTTTCGTTTACAAAATCTTTTAAATTTTCAACATACCTCAAGTACAGCTCTTTTCTGATATTATATATTATTTGATAATCTGAAAGCTGAGATTCTAAAACAGCGCATGATGATTCTGTAATTTCAAAACTTGATCCTAATTCAACCCATTCGTATTTATTTTTTAAACCCGCAACAACTTCAGACCTATCAGTTCCCCTTTCGTATACAAACTTTGCTTTTTCAAAATCAAGTTTATCGCTTAATATCGCCATTCCTCCAAAGTCAGCATGAATATTTTTTGTTGGGTGAAAAGAGATGCAACCAGCAAGACCAATTTGTCCAATATTTTCATCATTAAATTTTACTCCAAATGCTTGGGCAGCATCTTCAACAAAACTCACTTCATTATTCATCTTTTCATATAATTTTTCAAAATTTATACTAGATCCTGCATAATGAACAATTCCTAATAACTCATTTTTCTTTAGTTTCCCTATTTTGTTAAGATCCACCATTGAGTTGAGAATGTCAATATCAATAAATTCCAAATCAAATCCTGATCTCAAAAATGCATTTGCAGTTGAAGAAAACGTATAGGACGGTAATTTTAACTTCTGGAAATTTTCGTCTTTTAACAAAATTGAAATTAACTCTAATGCTGATGTTGCGGAATTAGTTAAGAGGAAATTTTTATATCCAAACTCATTTTTAAGAATTTCAGTACAAATATCACGAAAATATGTCGACCCAAATAAATTTTTCTTAATTAATTTACTAAAATTTTTTTCTAATTTTTTAGAAAGATAAGGTTCATGAAATTTTATCATTCAGCAACTTTCTTATAAATTTATATCTCTTACAAAGATTATTATATGAGCTATATGAAAATTCTTTATTTTCAATAATTATATCTTCATACATTATTTTAAATTGATCAAAGCTACCTAAAGTGAAAATTTCCTCTTTTCCCTGAGATGTTGCTTTGTAAATACTTTGAAAATTATCAGGTTTTGAAAAAAACATAGGAAAACTATAAATTATGTCTTTACATATTACTTCTACAAAATTAGAGTATTCAAACCCGATGCCCCATTTTATATCAATTTCAACACCTTCTTCAGACTTACATGATAAAGAACCACTAGTATCTAAGTTTAAATCTTCTTCTACCTCTATAGTGCTATGTATAGAGTTTTCAATTACTTTAAAATTTTCTAATATTAACGAAATAGGATAAACTCCCTGATCAAGTATTGAACTTCCGCCCAAAGCTTTAAAATATCTAAAATTCGTTTTGTCTATATGGGGAATTTGAAAAGCAGCAGAAATTGACTCTACTTTATTTGAATTTATTGTTTTTTGAAACTGCTTATAAATTGGGTGGTGAAAATACATCAAGCATTCTCTTGGAGCATATTTATTATGAAAGTTTAAGTACTCAGAACTCTCAATATATTCTAAAGAGTTTGTGAATGGTTTTTCAATTAAAAATGATTTAGATTTTGTTTTAAATTGTTCTAAATTTTCCATGTGTGCGCTTGGGTAGCTTGAAATAATGATTGCATCAAAAAAAATATCTGAATTTAAAATATTTTTTTTATGAAGAAATAATACTTCATCTTTGTAATTTTTCTTCTTTGATCTCGAAGTTATAACAATATTATCGATTTGATCAATAGATTTTAATGCAGGAAAAATTCTCCGTTGAGCATGATTTCCAAAACCTACTATTAAAACTTTTTTCACTAGAGAAAGGCAAGTCTGGCCAAATGAGGGTTTACTATAGAGTGGTTTGACAACAAATTTTTAATTTGATATAAGCTTAAAAATATAAATCCCTCTTTGAGTTGAATATTTTCATATGGGATGAATTTAATTAATCCCAGATTTCTTTTTTTATACAACCTACCACCATCTTCAGTAAGCCAATTATTATATTGATAGTTTTTTTTCTCTTCAAAATCTGAAAAAAATTCATAATAATTTGGCTTTCTTCCCTCATGTGCTTGATTAATATTAGAAAAAGTTGCTTGTAGTGTCGGACTAAGTAGTATTTTATTATAATTTCCAGGCTCGTACTTTGCTTCAACTAAGTAATGTGGAAGCTCATTAATTTTTGTTCTAACTAAACCAAGAATGCCACCAACCTGTCCAACTTCAGATATAATAGGCTGATCCCAACCTGAACCTGATACTTCTCTAGTCAATACATTTTTTACTTTTATGCCGATTATTTTAAAAAACTGTCCAGAATCATGAACCAAAGAATTTTCACTATCAAACTTCCATTTGTCTAGATTATTTAATGGAATTATCTCTTCATTTGTATCATTGTTGTTTAATTGTTGATAATACCATTGAATTACATCTTGTAATTCATGTAAAAGATTTGTACACATCAGGTACTCTAATGATTTTTCTATTTCATACTGAGACTGATTTGGAAACTTTGATTTTAAGTAATCATAATGTTTAAAATAAAGATCTTTTTTCTTATTTACTGACATAAATTTATGATAATCATTTATCATTAAAAATATAGTGAAAGTACTTATTACTGGGTGTTTTGGTTTTATAGGTTTTAATTTTTTAAAAATCTTATCAAAAAAATTTCCTGATGATTTTCAAATTATAGGAGTTGATTCACTAGAGGGGCAGTTTTCAAAATATAACAAAGAAAATTTTCGAAATGATAGCTTTAAATTCTTTGAGCTTAATATAAATAACATATCAGATCTTAACGAACAAATTAACAACATTGATGTAGTAATTAACTTTGCCGCTGAATCGCATGTTGATAATTCCATTTCACATCCTGAAAAATTTATAGAATCAAATGTATCTGGATTAGCTAAGTTGCTTATGTTTGCTATTAATAAAAATATTCCTAAATTTTACCATTTATCAACAGATGAGATATATGGAAGTTCCGATGATGGTTATTTTATCGAAACTGATAGATTTAATCCGGCCTCTCCTTATTCTGCTACTAAGGCTTCTGCAGAATTAATTTGTAGTTCATTTACAAACACATATGATTACGAATCTCTAATAGTTCGTCCATCAAATAATTACGGCATTTATCAGCATCCAGAGAAGCTAATTCCCTATAGTATTTCCAATTTGTTAGAAGGAAAGAATATTGAATTATATGGCGATGGAAAAAATATAAGGCACTGGCTTCATGTGGAAGACACAGTTAGTTCAATAATGCATTTATTGGAAAACAATTTTAATAATGGGGTATTTAATATTGGATCAGGGGAATATTTTGATAATTTGTATATAGTCAACAGAATTATAGAAGTATTAAATCTAGATTCTAAGAGAATTAGTTATGTTGAGGATAGGCCCGGTCATGACTTTAGATATGCAGTTAATTTTGACAAGCTCCTTGATACAGGATGGAAACCACAAAAAAAATTTGATAATGAAATAGAAAATATTATAAACTGGTATAAATCAAATAGAAAATGGTTATCAAAAGGTGTTGAACAAATAAATAAAAATAGAAAAGATAGACTATTTTTAAATAACCTTGAGAGTTAATATTTATAAATGAAAGGTATTATTTTAGCGGGTGGTAACGGTACAAGGCTTTCACCTATTACAGAAACAATAAACAAGCACTTACTGCCAGTATATGATAAGCCCTTAATTTACTATCCACTCAGCAATCTCTTATTAACAGGATGCGATGAAATTTTAGTTGTTAGTAGTCCCGATAGTTTAATCCTTTTAGAAAAGCAGTTAGGAAATGGAGATAGATTTGGTATAAGAATCTCCTACCAATCGCAAAATAATCCTGACGGAATACCTTCTGCAATATATCTGGCAAAGTTGTTTGCAGACGGTGAAGATGTTTGGGTTTCTCTTGGCGATAATTTTATATTTGGTTCAAGAATAAAAGAGTTGTATGAAAAAGTTAATAATTCCAACAAAGCAACAATTTTTATTAAACATGTAGGAAATATTTATGGATTTGGTTCAGCAGAAGTTAGTGATGGCAGGATTAAAAATCTTGAAGAAAAGCCAAAAAACAATAAACCTGGTTGGGCTGTTACTGGTTTGTATAAATTTCCAAACTCTATTTTTGACTTGATTCCAACAATTCAACCCTCAGAAAGAAATGAAACAGAAATAATTGATATAGTAAATATGTTTTTATTAAGTAAAAAATTAGACTTTAAGATTTTTGGGAGAGGTGTGACTTGGATTGATTGTGGAACGGTAGAGGATTTAAAATTAGCAAATGATTTTGTACATAATTACCAAAAAATAAATAATACTTTAATCTGTTCTCCAGAAGAAATAGCTTATAACTTAAACCTTATCTCAAGAGAAGAGGTTTTATCAAATAGAAAGTATATAAGTAATAGTGATTACTACCTAAATTTGAAAAACACAATTGATTAGTAATTTCTAGAAGCTCTAACAAAGGAAACAGCAAGCAGTGAAATAAGAAGTAAGATGGTAAAATATACAACACTCAGCTCATTAGCTTTTAGTTGAGTTACAAGTGGTCGGCAGTTCGCTTCTAAATATGGTTACAATAAACAGTCCTATATATTTGTCTTGAGTTTATTTACTATCTTTAGAAAATATTTCATAAATTTTGGGAATTTTATATAATAAAAATTTATTATAGAAAAAAAATAAAATTTTAATTTGCTTAATTTAGACATATCAAGTTTTTTTCTTGAATATAGATAAAACAACCTTTCTTCAAAATTTGTATCAATTTCAATTTTTAAAGGATAACTGACAATTTTTTTTGCATATGAAAGGTTATTATCATAAATAGGAATATAAATTTTTATATTTGTACCCTCAGAATTTACTTGAGCTGAGACATATGAATTTATTGGAGATAAACACAATCCATAATTATTACTTATTATAAAATTCCATAATATTGCCCAAGAATCTACTTTGTAATTTATAGATTTAATTAGCATTTCAATTAAATCTTCTCCACCTTTATAAAATCTTGTTAAAAATTTGAATCTAAAAAACTTTCTCTTTAAATTTTTCTTATTAAAACTTTCCATATTCCATCTATCGCTCCAGGATGCCCAACCATGAGATGATGCTCTATGTGTAAAGTATGTATCAAATCCATAGTCTTTAGGAATATCAATTAAATCATTATTTATACCCATTCCATTTATACACCAAACTTTTTTTTCATTTTCAAATTTATTTAGTGAATTATTCATATATGTAAGAAAATATTCAGAAACCAGTAAATCATCTTCAAGAACTATAAATTTTTTGTGAAGACTAGAAACTTTTGTAACCCCTCTAATAATTGACTTACCGAGTCCAATATTGCTAGTAGCTTTAAAAATTTTAAAAGATTTAGAAAATTTTGGTAAGTTATTCAGGTAATTTATAACATCTAATACTTTTTTTGAGTCTATTGGGTCATTAGGCTTTGGGCCATCACAAAAAACATATACATCAGTTTCTTTTATAAGACTATTTTTTTGAAGATTATTAATTGTATTTTTTAAAACAGAAATCCTATTATAAGTAAAAATTATTAATGGGGCTACACTATCTTCAGTATTATTAATGTTTTTCATTTAACATTAAAGCGAAATTGAAAGTCATTAAATTTTATCATTAACAAACATGTTAAAATATATTAAATGAAAAAAGTAGCACTAATTACACATTCTTTTCATGAAAAAACAAGATCTGCAGAAGTTTACATGAATGAAATATTTGAAGAAAAGGATCTTTATAAATTTGAGATTTTTTATAATCATGAATGGCGGGGAGCAGAAGAAAAGTATTTATTTAATACTGTTATTAAAGATTTTGACGCAGTAATTATTGCTCAAATTATATCTAAAAATATTCTTGACCATATTCATTGTGAAAATATAATCTTTATGCCAATGTATGACTCAATGTTAGATTTTAGTTACAAAAAAAAAGAGCTTTGGCTACTTTTAGCTGGATTAAAAATTATTTCCCCAACAAAGAAAATGTCAGAATTACTACGCAACAATGGTCTTGACTCTTTTAATATTAAATACTTTCCAGAAACTAACAATTATTCAGTCCCAAATTTTAAAAAAATATTTTTTTGGAATAGGGTTGAATCCATTAATTTTGATATTGTAATTAAATTAATTAAGAATTTTAAATATTCTAACCTTAATATACATAAAAAATTTGACCCAGGTCAAGAACCTATTCTTCCCACTAAAAATCAAGTTAAAGAGTACAAAGTAACTTATACTGACTGGTTTAAGGACAGGGAAGAATATCTTGTTGAGTTGTCTAAATATGGTTTGTTTATTGCTCCAAGACCATTTGAAGGCACTGGAATTGCTTCATTTATGGACGCACTCAAGAGAGGAATGATTGTTATTGCTCCAAATAATTCACCTTATGATGAATATATAGTAAATCATGAAAACGGAATACTTTATGATTTAAATAATCCTGAAAAAATTGATTTTACAAAACTTGATTTAAATCAAATTTCTAGAAATGCTTTTAAAAGTGTTGATAAAGGAAGAAAAGATTGGAAGGACTCAAGAGAAAGCTTACTTAATTATATTTTCGAATATAAGCATTTTCCTAATTCACTAATCTATAAGAATAATTTAAACATGATAATAAATGATAAATGGTACTTATTTGGAATGCTTAATAGAAGTCAAAAATTTAAAAGTATTTTCAAGTTTTTGTTTTTACTATAGGTGAAAATACTTTAAAGAAAAGACCGGAAGTTTAGATTCAGTGAATTTACAAAAAAAGATAAAAAAAATTTGGGAACTAGAAATGTCTAGTTTTTACCTAATTTTTGGATCATTTACTTTTGGAACTTTATATTTTTATTTAAGTAGATATTACTACGACTTATCTTCACAATCTTATATATTAATATCAATTTATACAGGATTGCTCCTCTTTATAATTAGTAACTTTAATGATGGGAAAAATTTTGAAAGGGATTTTATTTTCTCTCTTTTCTTTCATTTTTCACTTTTTTATATATCAAAATTTTTTAATAATAATATTTTTTCAATTATTACTCCATCATTTTTAATTTTTATACTATTTAAAACAAAAAAAGTTAATCTTTTTAAAGAAAATATTAAAAATAATCAAATAAAACTCATTTCATTTTTACTTGGGTCTTTTGGCTCATTCTATGTTATTTATACTCAAACTTTTAGAAACATGGTTACTTCACTAAATGAAGTGCAATTACTAAACGGAACTATTCATCATGATTCGCTTTATAGGTCAGCTATTGCAAACTTATTTTATACAACAGGTTCTCCAAGTGTTGGCATTAATAATTTAAATACAATCAAAACACATTTTTTTTCTGAATTATATCTTAGTGTTTTTTCAAATACTATACATCCAGGAGAATCAGTATTATTTAATATATATTTTTTTCAAATAATATTTATTCCTTCTTTAATATTTTTATTAATTTCTAATAAAAGAAAAGCGGGAAGTTTAATTTATTTTTACATCATTTTAATATGTTTAACATTGGTAAATAGTTATTGGGGAACAAAGTCATTCAACAATCTTCCATTTGAGGTTTCAGTAATTTTTTTTGTTATGGGTTTTGATTATTTAAATAAGATAAATAAACAGAAAAAGATTAGTTTTGGGAATTTATTTTTATTATCAGTAATATTAAACATTACTTTTCTTAGTAAAGTTTTAACAGGTTTAGCTTTAGCTTTAATATTATTGATAAATTTAAATTTTAAAAAAATAAAATATCAACACTTAGTTTATATTATTTTTCTCACCTCTTTCCCCGCAGTCAATTTATTTCTTACAACTCTTGAATATCCGTCAACACTAGATATTTGGAAAGCACAATATAAAACTACTACTACATTTATTCTTTTATTTCTTGTTCTTCTTAATATAAAAGAATTAAACAAAAGATTGTTAGCAACATTATTTTTACTATTTACATCTTCGGTAATTTTTAGTTATTATATAAATTCTTGGAATCAGTCATTTTTTCTTGAATTCATGGTTTTTATTTATATAGTTCTTACATCAACTAATTTTAAAAGTTCTAAAAATTCTCTACTTTTGTTGATATTTTTAATTTTTAACCTTACATTCTTAAATGACAATCTAAAAACAATAGATGAAAATTTAACTAACTTTATAACAAAAGATGTAAGCAATATAAATTATGAGAGTGAATTTCAAAATCTAAAAAAAGATTTTGCAGATTTTGAAAAATTTCAAACTGTCATCTTACGTGAAAACAGCTTTGTTTGGGATAATGGATATAGTTGCCAGTATCCCTTTCTAATTACACAAGCGTTGACATCAAGGCAAGTTGAAGTTTACCCTCCAAAAGAATTTATTGACTGCAAAGGTTATGGTATTAACGAGACACCTTTTGGTTAGATTTAAATTTTAAAAAATTACTTTAACTGATTTATGTAGTTTTTACTTAAAAATTATATTTAAAATTCCATCAACTAATGGCTTAGATCCTAAATATGTAAAATGATGATGATCGGTATATACCAATTCTTCATCTATCAGATTTGAGCACTTTGTATTATCACAGTAAAAAATGTAAGGATTAATAAAAATTAAATCGTTGTTATTTTTTAATTTGCTTTCGAATATTAAATTACCAAAATAAAAACTTCCATTTTCAATCAATCCTTCTTCTTCGCATTCATTAGTAATATTGATTTGATTTTTAACTAAACAATTAAAGTACCCATCATCTTCATAATTATAAGACCCCGGGTTTTTGCCAACTATAAACCACTTAGATTTAGAATTTGTTACTTCTTTAATCAAATTAACTTCATTTATCAGTAAATCAATTAACTCACTCCAATTATTTTGATTATCATTGAATGCATATAAAGGAATATTTGTATTTTGTTTAGAAATTGTTTTGCTCCAAGTGTTTGCAAAAATAACAGGAACATCATATTGATTTATATATGAAATTAATATATTCACTAAATTATAACAATTTTTTCTATCTGGTGGAGGGTCAATATTTTCAGGATTGTAAAAATTAGTAAAGTTAATAAATGAAAAACAAGCTGATTCAGAAATGTGAATAAAAGAAAAGCCTTCTAGGAGAGCTACTTCTGACATATAAGATAATAAGTGCATTGTATGTGAATCACCTACAATTATAAATTCAGGATATTCATTTGAACCTATCACTTCTCCAATTGGTGAAGCGGAAAAACCAGAGCGACCTTCAACAAATTCTGGCAAATCTGTAAACCTACTATTAACTAAATCAGTATTTTTAAAAATAATTGAAAATAAAATTAAAACTAAAAAAACTGCTCCAAGTTTTTTCAAATTAAGTTTAGGTCGATCTTTGTCTAAAAAAGGCTTTTCAATTATTTGAAAGTTTAAATAGCTTATTATTAAAAGAATTACAAACAACAATAACTTTGTTGATAGGATAATTTCAGTATCGTAAAAATTTAAATACCTTCTATAGAAAGCAAATAATGGTTGATGAAGTAAATAGATTGAATAACTAGATAATCCAATCATTGAAATTATTTTTAAATTTAATAATTTTGACAAGAATGTATTTTTAGTATTTGAAAATATTATTGAAGAAACTCCTGCGAGTGCTAATATTTTTGGTTCAGAGTCGTTAATCCAATTATCCCCAAAATAATATATTGAAAACAACATTAAAGGAAATCCAATTTTTTCTAGATGTTTAATTTTTATATTGTTACTTAAAATCATTATTAAAACACCAAGCAATAATTCCCAAACTCTAAATTCAAGTCTATAAAATTTGTCTGAAGATTCACTTAATGTATTAAGGTACAGAGAAGCCATTACAAGAAAGCCAATAAAAAATGTAAAGTATTTTTTAAAATATCTATAAGTTAAATATGCAAAAAAAGGAAATATTATATAATACTGTTCTTCAATAGCTAAACTCCACGTGTGAAGTAAGGGCATAAATTTTGTGGACTCAGCAACATAAAAGTCTAAATTCATAAAGTAATAATTGGCATAAAAAAACAATGAAGAAATAATTGAGTCAACATACTCTTCCAAAGCTTTCTGTGTTAATAGAAAGTAAGCAAATGGTAAAGTCAAGACTATTGTTGAAAACAAGGCGGGGAGAATTCTTTTAATTCTTTTCAAGTAAAAGTTCTTGAAAGAGAAATTACCTTCATTTAATTCAGAAATAATTATATTTGAAATTAAATATCCTGAAATAACAAAAAAGATATCAACACCCAACCAACCACCTTTAAATATTTCTAATTCTGCGTGATAGAGCACAACAGCCACAACAGCAATCGACCTCAATCCATTAATATCTTGCCTGAAAGAAATTCTCTTGATTTCAGCAACATCAAGTATTTTTAAAAGACGATTAATCATTTCATAATTTCAATAAAATTTATCCAGTTATTAGAGTCAATTATATACACAAAAATCTTAGAACCATTTTTTGTTATATGCCCGTAATCCCAAAAAATCTTTGTATTAAATTCATAAAAATATAAAAAATCCTTTTTATCAAAATTACTCATAAACTCAGTTGTATCAGCAAACCTTAATTCTGAAATTTTAAATGAGTAAACATTTTTTTTCATCTTATAAATCATTCAGGTTAATTAATATATGTTTAGTATTAAAAAATAAGATATGAAAAAAAATAATATTACAAATTTAGCAATCATACCGGCTAGGGGCGGTTCAAAAAGGTTAAAAAATAAAAACTTACAGTTATTGGGAGGTAAGCCTCTGTTGGCACATACAATTGAAGCAGCAATAGGTTCAAAATATATTTCAAATATTATAGTCTCCTCAGATAGTGATGAAATATTAGAAATTTCAAAAAAATACGAAGTAAACATACATAAAAGACCAAAGGATTTATCATCCGATACTGCAACAGCTTTAGAATTAGTTAAATATTTATTTCAGAAATCAGATTCATATTTTGACTTTATTACTTTAATGCTTCCAACATGTCCTTTTAGAAATAGCTTACACATTGATGAAGGCATGCAAAAAATAGAAGAGGAAGATGATGGAGTCATAAGTGTTACTAGTTATAATTTTCCAGTGGAACTTAGTGTTCCTATTTCTGGAAAGTATATTAACTTAAAAGAGAATTCTCCACTTATAACTGGAAATACTAGATCTCAAAATCACAATCCAACTTTTAGACCAAATGGGGGATATTATATCTCAAGATGGAATTCATTTAACAAGTATCAAAATTTCTGGAAAGGTAAAGTGAAATTTTATGAAATGAGCATTGAAGATTCGGTAGATGTTGATACTAGGTTAGACTTAGATTTAGCTGAGAATATAATTAGAAATCGAGGAGATAAAAATTAAAACTTTTTGTTTTGATATTGACAATACCATTTGTAAAACAAGTGGTACAAATTATGAGTTGGCTGAACCTATTAATGACAGAATTGAAAAAATAAATCAATTAAAGAAAGAAGGAAACAAAATAATCTTTTTTACAGCAAGGGGATTCGTATCAAAGATTGATTATTATGAATTGACCAAATCCCAATTATTAGACTGGGGAGTGCATTTCGATGAATTATATATGGGAAAACCCGATGCAGATGTATATATAGATGATAAAAATTTAGATGTATTTGATTGGTTTGCTGATGAGTGAAATTTTGATTGGGGATAAAAAGATTGGAAAAGACCATCCAGTTTTTATCATTGCTGAAATTGGAATAAATCATAATGGATCTCTCGAAAATGCATTTAAATTGATAGATTTGGCTAAAGAAAGTGGATGCGATGCTGTAAAGTTTCAAAAAAGAACACCTGAGACCGCTGTGCCTAAAAGTCAATGGGGTATAAAAAGAGAAACCCCATGGGGATTAATGGACTATATAGATTACAAAAAGAAAATAGAATTTAGCATCGACGAATATAAAAAAATTGATTCATATTGTAAAAAAAATAAAATTGAATGGTTTGCATCATGTTGGGACATTGAGGCAGTAAATGATATGGAATCTTTAGATATTCAATGTTATAAAATTGCATCTGCTTCTCTCACTGATAATGAATTAATAGATATGATTTTAAATTTTGAAAAACCAATTATTATGTCAACCGGTATGTCAACTGAATTAGAAATTAAAAAAGCAACTGATTTGATGGGAGAAAGAACAATAGGATTACTACATACAACATCAGCATATCCCTGCCCTACAGAAGAACTGAATCTTAATATGATAAAAACACTAGAAAAAAATTACCCACAGCATGTTATTGGATATTCAGGACATGAGTCAGGGCTTGTTACTACTTCTGTAGCCGTTGCATTTGGAGCAAGAATCATTGAAAGACACATTACTCTAGATAGAGCAATGTGGGGAACAGATCATGCTGCCTCTCTAGCTCCAAATGGACTTAGATCATTAGTTAAACACATTAGAACTGTAGAAAAGTCATTGGGCGATGGTGTTAAGAAAGTTTACGAATCAGAAGTTAAAATAAAAGAAAAATTAAGAAGGGTTAAATGAATCTTTCACCAGGACCTGTATTTTCTGTAGTTACTCCTTTCAAGGAAGATAAATCTATTGATTATGGTTCTTTAGGAAAATATATAAACAATGCATGCGATTCGGGTGCAAAAAACTTTTATGTTATGGGGTATAACAGTAGATTTAGTGAGCTTAGTTGGGATGAGATTAAGCAACTAAATAAATTTGTTACAGAAGAAGTAAAAAGTTATGATGATGAGAACTTTGTAATAGTTGCAGATCCACTCCATTGTTCTACAGATATTTCCTTAGAATTTGCTCAACATGGCGAACAAATTGGAGCTGATATGATTTCATTAATTTTTAGGGAAAAGTTTTATTCAAATCAACAAGTTATTGAGCATTTTAAATATATTCAAAAAGATTCAAATATTAAAATCTTAATCCACGAAATGCCATTTATAAGTGGATTAGGTGGTCATACAGTAAATTGGCCTGTAGATTTACTTGACAAATTAGCAGATTTTGAAAATATAAAAGCCATTAAAGAAGATGCAAAAAATGATGAATATTCGAATGAAGTTATTTCTACTATTAAAGATAGATTATCAATAGTTATCTCTGGTGGAGGTAAGAGACAATGGTTAAGATTCGCAGATATTGGATGTCAAAACTGGCTAAACGGAATCGGTGTATTTGAACCTAAACTAGCAGTAAATTTTTGGAATGCATATTTAGATAAAAATATGGAATATTGTGATAATTTATTAAATGAAGTTGAGGTTCCTTTCTTTACTAATTTAGTCTCCAAGTATGGTTGGCATCTTTCAATTAGAGCAGCCTTAGAAATTGTTGGCCACTTTCCAAGAACAGAAAGGCTACCCATGCTACCTATCAATGAAAGTGATTTCGATAGCTTTAAAGAAGAATTTAGAAAAATAGAATATAAAAAATTTATTTAGATTAATAAATTAATGTTTTTGTTTTCATTGATTATTTTTCTAAGCCACTCTTTTTCATATTTTTGATCGTGGCGTTCACTCATTACTTTTGGTTTTGATTCCCAGTAGTGAGATGACTCAATGTATTCGGTATCAAATCCAATTAAATTTATGTCAGATCCACTTATTAATAATAAAGAAATCATAACTGCACCGACAGACATATTTTTACTTGATTCGAAACCTACACTTTGTTTTAATTGATCAACTTTTGTGTAATCAAATATGTATACATTATTGTTGTTCATTAAGAAATTTTTTTTATGCGGTTTTTGTGAACTCTGTTTTGTTCCAATACGTATTATGTTTGTATTTTTTAAATTTTTAATTAATTCGAAATCTTGATTTGTATATTGTTCTGAGTTTAACCATTTTTTCCTATTTTCAAATACATGATTATTTAAAACTCGAAAATCAGTTTTTGAGCCAACAAACTCTTCAAAGCCATTAGTTGGTGCTCTATTAAATCTAAATATATTCTTATATGAGTCTATGTTTATTTTACTTATTTTAAGCAAGGATTTACTGGATCCTACTAGTAAACATTCATCAATTTTTTCTAATTTTGGTTTTATGTACTTTAATCTATTTCTATTTATCAATAATTTAACCTTAGTAAAATCTTAATATGAGAACTTTTAATAATAGAGTTAAACATTTTTTATAAATGTTAATTGGGTTTTTGGCAAATCTATAATTTGCGACTTCCCACTATTTCTTTTCTCTTCCAATTCATATTTTATTTTTTCTCTATATTTTGTACCATGTCCAGTGCTAGGATTTGAAGACAAAGATCCTTTCCTCATTCGTCTGTAAAAAATTGGATACTTATTACTAAATATATGTCTTAATCCAAATATTTTCATTTTTGTAAAAAGGTTATTCAAATTTACTGAAACATAACCAATATCTTTTAGCCTTTCAATTAGATCGTTATCACACTCAATTCTATACTCATTGAATCCTCCAACTTTTAACATTAGTTTGTTTGTAATAAAAAAAATTCCATATGCTTGATATGTTTTATTATTTTCTAAAAGATCTAAATTTTCATTAGTTTTAATAAAGGATGCTCTAACGAAATCAAACTTTTCTAAACACTTTATCCCATTGTATAAAAAACAGTCTAATGGGACATCATCCCAGTCAAATCTTAGCAAGGCATCGTATCCCTCTTTTTTAGCTTCCAACATTAGTGAATTAAACAATTTATATGTTCCAACATTTTCTTTGGAAAAGTAATAGCTCACATTGTTTTTGTTCAAAATTGAAGCCGAGTCTTCACAAGCATCAACACCAATGTATATTTTTATTTTCCAATTTTTAGGTATACGTTGGTTGTTAAAAATATCTATTGTTTCTATCAATCTAGAATCTATTTTGAATGCAGTTATGATAATTGCTAATTGTTTCATAAAAATATTTTAATTAATTTTTTTAATTGGCTTATTGAGAATTTATAAATAAATTAATTTACAATTTATTGTGTATTATTTAATTTTGAATATTGTGATAGTTATTAAAATCAATATAGATTAATAATGAATTCCATTATTAATATTAACTAAAATGGCATTAATAGATTTAGAAATAATAAGTAAGAAGTATTCTCTCAATGTTCAGAATATTGCTCATGTAGGAGCCCATAGAGGCCAAGAGGTAGATGCATACAAAAAAGTTTTTCCAAAATCAAAAATTTATTTATTTGAACCACAAGGAAAACTATTTAAATTCTTAGAAACTAAATATGGAAAAGATGAAAATATATTTTTATATAATTGCGCTCTTGGAAATGAAAATACAAATAAAAAAATGTATTTGTCAAATAATGATGGTCAAAGTTCATCATTTCTTAAACCAAAAGAACATTTAAATGAACATCCCGAAGTAAAATTTCGGGATGTTTCAGATGATATGCAAATCAAAATATTTGATGAATTAAATATAAAAAAAATAGATTTTTTAAATATAGACACACAAGGTTACGAATTAGAAGTTTTAAAAGGATCTAAAATTTCTTTAGCAAACGACGTAAAATATATAATCTTGGAAGTGAATAAAAAAGAATTATACAATGGCTGTCCGGTTGTGGCTGATATTGATAAATTTTTAAGTATTTATAATTTTGTAAGGACAGATACATATTTCTGGTTAGATAAATATTCTTGGGGAGATGCATTTTATATAAAAAAAAATTTGATAACCCGTAAGAAAATAATTTATAGTAAATTTAAAAATTTTTTATATTCCAAAAGATTAATCTTTACATATTTAATAATATTAAGAAATATCAAAAATAAGCTTTTTTCCGCATTAAAAAGTAAGAAAATAAACAACTAATAATATATGAAACTTGATACGGTAATTCTTTCCAGTAATGAAAATCAGGACTATTTAGGCTTTTGGCCTATAGTTTCAAAAGCTTGGAAGATGATGGGTATAGAGCCGATATTAATATATACCGGAAAAGAAAAAGTTAATCTCGATGGGAATATTATTTATTTTGATCCAAAAAATTTTAATTCTTCTTTTGTAGCCCAAAATATTCGTTTACTTTATCCAAGTATACTTAAAAACAAAACAGTAATTATTTCTGACATAGATTCACTTCCTTTGTCCAGGAAGTATTATTTAGATTCAGTAAAAAATATATCAAGTAATTCATTTGTAATCTACAGACCAAAAGCATGTCCTCCAAATATGATCTCAATTATGTGGAATGCTGCTAGTAGTAAAACTTGGAATGAAGTATTTAAGGTTGATAGCGAAAAAGAAATTTATAAAAAGTTAAAAAAATGGTATTCAAGCAGTTACTCTCCACAAGGCAAGGCTTGGTATACTGATCAAATACAACTTAGAAAAAACATAAATAAATTTTCTAAAAAAAATTTTGATAGAGTTATTGAACTTGATGATGATTTAATTGGATTTAATAGATTTAATAGAACATCATTAGAAAAAAATTACAAAGAAATGAAGAAGCAAAATATTAAATTTTCAGACTTCCATATGCCAAAACCTTATGAAAAAAACAAAGATTTAATTGATGAGGTACTAAAAATTCATATAGAAAGTATTTTGAAAGATTAATTTTAATTTTAAAATTTAATTTTTTGTTATCATCAAGGATATGATTAGCATAATTCTAGGAACATTTAATTCAATTCATAACATAGAAAATTTAATTGAAAATGTGTTGGAAAATGATGAAGAATTAGAGTTAGTCATTGTTGATGGTGGAAGTAATGACGGAACAGTTGAATTTATAAAAAGCATTCAGAGTAATAAATTAAAGTTGATTGAATATGGAAAAAAATCTTCCTATCCAAGTTTTATGAATTTGGCAATTAAGAATTCAAGTCATGACTTTATTTGCCAATGGAATGCTGATGCAATTTTAATAAATTCTTGGTCCGAAATCATTGACAGTATCACTTATGAAAAATATGATTTTTATATTTTTAACTGGAAATTAGCGGCAAAAATATCAGATATGAATGACGAAACCTGGGTACATGGAGATTCAAAAATTGATGGATGGTATTTAGAAGACAAAACTGAGGATGGAGGAGTGTTGACCATGAACTATGGAGTTTATAAAAAAGAGCTATTTACAAAAATAGGACTCTATGACAAAAAATTTGATTTTTGGTTTGCAGATGGCGATCTATCAAATAGGTGTCATTATTTTGGTTTCAAACATTTAAGTTTAAAAGGAACAAAAGTCTTAGTATTGGATTCTCCTAAGTCGAGAGAGCTACAAAAAAGAGATAAAAAAACATATGACAAAAATTTGAAGTTGTATAAAAAAAATAAGATTCCCAGAAGAATTGAGTTCTTAAAATCTTAAATCATTAAATTTTATTATTTATAAGTATCCAACTATTTTTAATCATTAACTTTGAATAGGAATTTCTAAACCAAGGGCTTGCAACAATTATTTTAGATTTTTGGTTTTCAGATAATAATGCAGCAGCTAGGGAAAAGGTACTGTTTCCTACAACGTAATTTTCATTGTTAAGCATTTTTGAAAAAGTATCAATAGTACCATTTATAGTTAACGAATCATTATGGATTAGCTTTGCATCCTTAAAAACTTCTTGATTTGCTGTCCAAGAATAATCATCTGTAAATACTTCAAAATTGAAATTTTCTATATTTTTTTTACAATAATCAATGCTGTTTTTATAAAAATTTATTTTTAAATCTTCTTTCAGGTATACATAGTCATTTCTTCTCACATGAACTACTGTAGAACCAGGAATAATTTTTTTATTAAACCCATCGTTGAGCTCTTTATTATTTTTTAAAGATTCTATTAAAAAATCTTTTTGTTCTATTAACATTTTTGGATTTTGCCAATACCCAACCATTCTATTGAAAAGTTTTAATTCCGATTTATTAAAGTTATAATCATTTATTTCTCCAATTAATCCAATTTTAATAAATAACTTTTTAGCAAGATTGATCTTATAGGCTGAATTGAGAAAAGTTTTTTCTAAAATACCACTTTCTTTAAAGTTAAAATAATTAATTGGTAAAACTAATTCTCTAGGAATTGTTGTAGGATTTATACGACTTTTGCTTCTTTTAAAATCCGATGTGTCTATTGATATATTATAACCAAGTTTTCTAAGCTCATTCGCTTTTGCAAGTTGAAATAATTGATTACCGAAACCACCTATAATTAGCATCGAGATTTTATTTAAATTATTTAAGGGCATATCTATATCTACATATATTATATAAAGTTTCAACTCATATTTTTAGATTGTTATTATCAGTAATGTGAATAAATATAGATTAATCCTACGTGACGTTTTATATGTTTCTAAATTAACAAATATTAGAAATAAAAAGTTAAGGATAGCTTTTTCAGCACTTGTTTCAAACGCTACTGGTTTAGCTGATATATTAATAATATTAGCTTTCTCAAAAATTTTAACTGGTAGTGAAATTGTTGATGTTCCTTATATGGAAATTATTATTGATTTTCCCTTTTTGGTTCCAGTATTTGTAGTACTTAGATATTTTCTAAATTTTCTTGGCAAATACAATATCTATTCTCTTACTAAAGATATTGAACAAAGTTTAAAAGTACATATATTAAAAGAAGTTTATAAAAAAGGAAACTATTCTCTCGCTGATGCTTCTTACTCTATTAATACTTTAAGCGTTCATGTTTCCTATTTTTTTAATGCATTTGCAAATATCGCGTCTAGTTTAATACAAATAGTAGTTTTTACAGCTTATCTCTCTTTTGGCAATGTACAAATAATATCAATTCTGTTAGTTTTGATAGCAATACTTTATTTTCCATCAAAATTTATTTTGGGTTATTTAAGAAATTTCACTGAAATTACATACCAAATAGCAAGAAAAAATATAAAAACAATTCAGAGAATTATTGATAATTTATATTTAGTCAAAATTTTACAAACTCATAAAAAAGAAATTGAAAATTTTAGTGAAAACTTAACTAACTTATACAACACAGAGAGAAAAAAGTTTGCATTAAATGATTTAAATGTAACCTTCCCAAACTTCATTGTTATTTTTGCTTTTTCAATCCTTCTTTTATTTAATAAATTTAAATCCACATTGACTTTAGATTTTATTGGTGTAACGATAAGGTTAGTTCAGCAACTTGCATCAATAAATTCTTCTATGAATATGTTAATAAACGCCCATGTTCACCTCGAAGTCCTTTTACAAATTGAAGAAAATAAAAACTCTGAAGACAACTATGAAAAGCAAGTTGATAAAAGCTCAAAATATGCTGTAAAGCTAGAAAACATAGACTTTTCTTTTGCAAATTCTAATGAAAACTTTTATGAAAATTTAAATTTAGTCTTTGAAAAAAATAAGCACCACATTATCACAGGAGTAAACGGTAGTGGAAAAAGTACTTTGATGGGAATTATGGCAGGCTCACATCATCCTTCAAGTGGAAGAATTACAAAGAATACCGAGAGCCTTGGCTATGTTGGTGCTACACCATTCATACTTGATGACACACTCAGAACAAACTTGCTTTATGGATCTACAAAAAAAGTAGATGATGAAACATTATTACATTTAATTGATGAGTTCAAATTATTCAATGAGAAAAGAAAAGATGTACTTGATTCAATAATTTCAAGAAGAGATTTATCTTCTGGACAAATGCAAAAAATATCTTTTATGAGAGCAATAGTAACTGAGTGTGAATTATTATTTCTCGATGAATCTACTGCTAATTTAGATACAAGAACTAAAAAATTAATTATTAGTATTTTAAAGAAAAAGAGTTTAACCATAATTAACTCAACACATAATCCTGAAGATTTTGAATATGATAACCATTTTCACATATCTATTTCTGAAAACGATGAAAGAAAAATTGAAGAAGTACTTTAATTAAATGGATGCTGATCTAATATATATTTTCTCTGGTGGAAGGTCTGAGAAAATAAATAATAACAATTTATCTCCTAGTGATTTTTTTTATGGCTATCTAGAATTTTCTAAGAGTGAATCAAAGACAGAATTTATTGAACTAAAAGATAAGAAAACAAATATTCTTGATCGAATAATTATTAAGATCTCCAAAGTACCTATTTATAGTTTTAAAGCCTTAACATTTCAAAATTTTATAAAGCTTAAAAATTCTAAAAATCTCATTTATATAAATGAATCATCTTACTTCTCATTTTTACCGTTTACATTTTTTATTAAAAATATTTATAATAGAAAAATTATATTTTTCCCCATGGGTTTAATTGATAGATTTGAAAAAGGTAATTGGTTTACTAAAAAAATAGTTTCGTTTGGTATATCAGTAGCAGACAAAATATTTTTTATAGGAAAAGGAGAGTTAGATAAAGCAAGTAGAGTATTTAAAAAACACAAAAAAAAATTTAGTTATTTACCTTTTTCAGTAGATACTAAATTTTGGCAAAATAATAAAACATCAAGTACAGAAATTATTAATTTACTTTTTGTAGGGAATGACCAAAACAGAAAATTCGATTTAGTTGCTGAAATGTGTTCAAAACTTCCTGATTATAAATTCACGATTGTATCAGAACATAATTTTGAAAAAATAGAAGGTTTGAAAAATGTTGAAATTCTTAAGGGAAATTGGAGAAAGTCAAATATCTCTGATTCAGAAATGCACAAAATCTATTCAAAAGCTGATTTGGTAATTTTACCAATTAGAGAAGCTTATCAGCCAAGTGGTCAAAGTGTAGCGATTCAGGCCATGTCTGTTGGAACACCAGTTCTTATTTCTAAAACTCATGGTTTTTGGGATTTCGACTTATTTAAAAATAATGAAAATATTTTTTTTACAAACAACTCTATTCAAAATTGGACTAATCAAATCAAATTTATTTCTAAAGATATTGATTTATTAGAAAAAGTATCTAAAAATGCTCAAAAAACTATTAGAGAGCATCATGAAATGAATAATTTTATTGAATTGTTAAAAGTTCAATTAAACATCTCAGGTACAACCAAAAAAATTAGCAAAAATTAAATCCTTCATCTTACAATGTTTTGATATTCTTTTAAAAATGTAATTAATGTATAAATTTTTAAAACTCTTATTGCGTTAACTCTGGTCCTAAATTTAAAAAGTTTGTCGATATTTTTAAATTTATACATATTGAATGAAAGGATCTCTTCTTTAATAAAATTATCCCGATTAAAAACCCAGTTTTCTAAATCAAAAACAAAACCCATCTTTTTTCTATTAAGGAAATTATTGTTAAAGTCTTCCTTAAGAAAGTTTTTTAATGGCAATTTTGTATTCACTGGATCATAAAAACTCATGTCTGTTGATAGAACGTACTCTATTAATTTATGATCTAAGAACGGTGATCGTACTTCCAATGAATTAGCCATAGAAGTCCTATCGACTTTTAAAAGCATCAATTCAGAAAGAAAAAATTTGTAATCTGATAGGATGAATTTTTTAAAATTTTGCAGATCACCTTCAAGAAATGTATCTTTGTAAGAAATTTTAGGTTTTAAATCCAAAAGATTAATTAAAGCTCTATCTGTTGTAAGGTCGACAAATGAATCCTCTTTGGATATACCGAACTTACTTAATGAGCCACCGGTTCCTAGATAATCAGGAATTATATTCTTTATTAACGTTATAAGTGATTTGTTTAAAAATCCTTTTTGGATTGAAAATGAAATTTTTTCATAACCTCCAAGCAACTCATCTCCACCATCTCCTGATATTGCAACCTTGTAATTTTTTGCAATAATTTTATAAATTAAAAATGAAGGGAATATTGAAGGATCGGAATATGGCTCATCAAAAGATAAAATAACTTCTTTTGGATTTAATTTTAAATCATTACCATCGATTGTTTCAATAGTGTGATTTGTTTTATATTTTTTAGATACTTCATTAGACCATGAAGATTCATCATATTTTTTATCTTTATTTTTAACACTAAAACTGTTGATATTATTGTAACCTGAGTCAAATAATGACTTAACTATTGATGTAGAGTCAATCCCTCCCGAAAGAAGTGTTGCTATTGGAACATCAGACAGCATTCTTTTTTTAACTGATTTACGAAACAAATCAATAAATTTAGAGTTTTCAAATTTTTCGTCTGATATAAAGTTTTTTAAATCCCAGTAATTTATTTTTCTAATTATCTCTAAAGATTTAAGTGATAACTCAATTAGTTCTCCAGGCTTAACTTTAAAAATATTTTTATCCATAGTGTATGGAGATGGAACTACACCAAGTTCTAAAAAATTAATTATTTGATCTTCATTTAAGTTAAAAGATTTTTTATTTACAAGAACAGATCTAAAATCAGATGAAAAAATTAATTCATTTTTAGATAGTGAATAATATAAAGGTTTTTGACCGAGCCTATCTCTAAACAATGTAATAGTTTGTGTATCTTTGTTTACAAAAGCAGCAGCAAATTGTCCTTCTATTTTATTAATAAACTCTAAACCGTAAACGGAAAGTCCATTCAACAAAGTTTCACTATCTGAGTGAGAAGTCTTAAATTGTACATTATTACTTTCCATCTCTTTTCTTAATTGTGGGTGATTATATATCTCTCCATTAAAAACAATTTCTGTATTAAAAAAATTTGAACTCATCGGTTGTGATGCAGCATTTGATAAATCTAAAATAGACAATCGATGAAATGAAAAAAAAGAATTTAAATTATTGTCTAAAGAGTTTTTAATCCACCTATGCTCATCAGGGCCCCTGCATGATAAAAAATTATCACTTTTTTTAAGTGCTGAGGTATCAATATTATTTTTTGAAATTACACCAGTAAAACCACACACATTAACCTCAATTTTTTTAAAGTTATATACAAACTATATTAATCATGTAGATTAATTGGATGATATGATTTAATAATGCATGATAATTACAAAATAGAAAACACTGTATATTTGAATCCTGAAAAAGAGTATTTAGAAAAAAACATATATCCTAAATTTCAAGAAGACTATTTAAAATTTAAAAATGAATTGATTAAAAATTCTGAATCTAGACTTAACAAGACTTACTATAAATTTGGCGACGGGGATTATTTTTTATTTAAAAATGAAAAATTTGGCTCTACTAAACCTGGGGTTAGAGATATTAAAAGAAGCTTTAAACCTTTAAATATTGAAAATATTCTTGAATTTGCTCACATGCAAGATAAGTATTTTTGTGAAATCATCAATTTTTATATGATGAAAGAAGTCATTAATAAACCAATTGATTATCCAGCAGAATATTTGTATGCAAGTGTTGCAAACAAATGGTTTTTTTCACAATTTGATAAGATTACTTTAATTGGATCTGATGTAAAACTTGAATTGATATTCGAACTTATGAAATATTCAGAATATCAAGATTATTTAGGCATTGACAAATTTTATGATTACATTTCCATTCCTCAAACTGGTGTATTATCAAATAGCACTAAAGTGTATAGAAAAATAAAAAATAAAGTAGAACAATCTAAACCCGACATTTTCCTTATGGGAATTGGTTTATCACAAAATATATTACTTCCCAAATTAAAGAATCATGTGAGCGTACCCCTTGTCTCTGTAGGTAGCGGAATAGATGCTATCGCTGGGGTTATGGATATTTATAGACCCTACTACGGTAGTTGGAAAAATTATAGAATTAAAAAGTCTAATTTATACAAAAAAATTGATGACTCAGTTTTATATTCGACAAAAAGTGGACCCAGTGTTGTTTTCTTATAAATTTAACGAATGAAAGAAATGTAATTATGAAAGTTTTTTTAGTTGGACACAAAGGTAGTAAAAAAATTTTAAAAGCCAGTTCTTATTTAGCAAAAAAATATCTACCAAAAGATTTTGAAATTTATTACTTGAATTTTGGTAAATATGATGTAAAAAATTTAAACGGTTGTAATTATATAAAAATAGGTAATTTTAGAAAAAGAGGCTTAGAAAGTTGGTCCAGCTATATTCTAAATATTTTAAAAGATGTAAAAGATGAATACATAATATTTTCACTAGACGACTATCTGTTGAGTAAAAATTTGAATATCAAAAATTTTAATTACCTCTTTGAGAATTTAAAACAAAATACAAAATATATATCAGCAGAATTGTCTATTTCTCCAGAAGAAAAATACAACAAAAACAATATTGATAATCAAATATACATTTATCCTGATAACTACAGCTTTTCAGTTAATACTCAATGGAGGGTTTGGAAGCGTGAATTCTTGTTAGAAATTTTAAAAGAAACAACAAACCCTTGGAGTTTTGAAATTGATGGATCAAAATATTTAAACAATACAAATTATCAGAGTATAACTCTTTGCTCATCAGTTCTTAACTATCCTGAAATTTCATCTTTATCTAAAAGAAATAAAGATGGAATTTCGGTATTGGGAAATAAAGATAAAGATATTTTTGAATTAATTGATATGAGATATTTAAAAGAAGAAAAATTAATTTTAGGTCAATGGAAAAAAGGCACTCCAAAATATTCAGAATTTAAAAATAATCAATATGGAGTTCTAAATCTAATAGAAAATCATAACGAAAAAAAGTATTACAAGCTTATGTTAGATAAATGTTTAAATTGATTCAATTAAATAGTATTGTTTATTAAGGATGAAAAAATTACTTATAACTGGAGGAAGTGGTTTCTTAGGAAAAAACTTATCTAAAGAATTATCTAAAGATTACGAAATATTTTGTACATCAAGAAACCAAAAACAATTACAAAAATTGAAGAATAATGTGAATACAGAAATATTACCCGGAGATGTTACCAACTACCATTCAATCAACGAAGTAATTAGTAGAGTTAAACCAGAGATTGTTGTTCATGCGGCTGCAACTAAATTTGTTGGACTTTCTGAAAAATTTCCTAATGAATGTATTGATGTAAATATTCTTGGAAGTCAGAATGTTTTAAGGTCATCTATAAATAACCAAGTTGAATATGTACTCGGTATTTCAACTGATAAAGCCACATCTCCAATTGAAAATTTTTATGGTCATTCTAAAGCTATTATGGAAAAATTATTTACATTAAGTGATGGTGAATACAACACACGATTTAGTTGCGTGAGATATGGAAATGTTACGTGGTCTACTGGTTCTGTATTTCCAATTTGGGAAGACATGACAA
>Ga0255766_10000741_pt1 | contig 30213 bp, 28 predicted proteins | sample 071ome_23_FD_179966 | JGI IMG/M metagenome (GOLD analysis project Ga0255766, IMG submission 179966) | Coastal salt marsh microbial communities from the Groves Creek Marsh, Skidaway Island, Georgia - 071403BT metaG (version 2) | ecosystem: Environmental > Aquatic > Marine > Intertidal zone >...
TCATGGCAGTCGCATTCATTCTTATTCCAGCAATGAGAACTTCCCGCAGTATGAAAGACACAACTGCTTAAACAAAAATCTCCTGCAAACAACGTTCACAGGAGATCCTAGTCCGATAACTCAGTTGATGTAGATAACTGGTCGCTTGCCGAGTATGCGGATACATAGTCCTAACTCGAAAGCTGCCTCTTCGGCCACCAGCTAAGATTTCCTAGTAAGGCCGTCATACTCGGGACCAGTAGCGCTCGCACTACAAACGTGTCGATTAAAACTCCAAGCATTACTGCGAATCCGAGTTGGAATATGTCTCTAAGTGGAAGCGTTGTTAGAACAGCAAACGTTCCTGCCAAAATTATTCCTGCAGAAGTAACGACTCCTCCTGTCCGCCCTATAGCAGTAGCGATGCCGTTCCTAATGCCCTCCTTGCGGGTAGCCTCTCTGATTCGGGACATGACAAATATGTTGTAGTCAGCTCCGAGTGCAACCAGGAATATGAACATCCAAACACCGTTCGAATACGCCACTCCGGTGTGTCCAAAAACTTCCTGAAAGATGAACACTGAAATTCCGAACGTTGCCCCGAAGCTGACAATCACACTGAATACGAGGTATAGCGGTGCCACGATCGATCGCAGCAGTATGATGAGGACACCGAAGATCGCAAGTAATGAAACCGGTGCGAGCCAGGAAATGTCGGCATCAATTGAAGCCTTGGTGTCCGCTTGAACAGCAGATTCCCCTCCGACAAGAATTTGGCTCCCTAGAGCCGAGCTCAAAAGCGACTCGGCGACTGTCGAGCGAATAGTTTCAATGCGGGTCAACGCAGGTTGGTCATACGGATCGTCACCGAAGATCAGATCAATTCTAGCTGTGGTTCCATCAGGCGAGACGAATCTCTGATTCCCGAAGATCGCAGCCTGCGATTCAGACGCTGGTACACCGGTAGGTCGAGTGGGTCCGGTGACGCTGATTACTCCGTCGATGTTGGCAAGAGAATGCGAAATGCTCTCAAGCTCTTCGAAGTTTGCAAGGACGTTACCCTGCTCCACATTGACGAATACCTGAGTTGGAGCGAGCTGACCAGATGGGAATGAGGTGGTGAGCAGTTCATATCCACGCTTCGATTCAGCATCGTCGGGGAATCCGTCGATGAAGTTAAAACTTGGTGAGATGCTCCAGGAAGGCAACGTGCCAAGGACGATTAGCACCATCGTAACGACGAAAACAGTTGCGGGTCTGCGTGATACGTAACGTCCAACGCTATGCCAGAAACCATCGGTTCTGACAGAAGATTCTTGAATAAGAGGTCGCGGCCAGAACGCTACACGACCGAGCAAAGCGATGACAGCAGGCATCACCAGCAGACCCGAAAGCAACACTATGCACATCGCTAGAGCGAGCATGGGACCGAGTGATTTGAACGAACCGAAAGAGGCGAACGTGAGGGCAAACATTGCCACCACTGTCGTACCAGCCGATCCTGCAATCGAAGGTCCGACATGACTCATCGTAGAGCGCATTGCAGTCCACTTATCAGAGCTCAAAACCAGCTCTTCACGATATCTCGAAACAATGAAGAGTGCGTAGTTGGTTCCTGCTCCAAAGACCAGTACCGACATGATCGCAGTGACCTGACCGTTGAGAGGAAGATCGAACTGCTGTGACAACATAGCAGCCAATGACTGCGACAAGGTCAAAGCTGATCCAGTAACAATTAGAGGAACGATCGCCAAGACAGGTGACCTGTAGATAATCAGTAGAAGGACAAGCACGAGCAAAACGGTGACCAACGTCACTCGAAGGTCAATTGAGTTGAACACCTCTACCGCATCACTAATGATGCCGGCAGGGCCGGTGACCGCAGTCTCAATTTGCAGATTACCCCCGACCAGTTTCGCCTGTTCAGAAATCCAAACTACAGCTGCTCCGAATTCAGGACCTGAAGGCGAGCCACCGATCGTGACTACCGCCATCGCAGTGAGTGAATCAGGAGCCACAAGCGAAGCGAGTGCCCCGGGCGAATCCTCAGGAGTAAGGACAGAAACTATGTTCTCAGGCGCCTCAGAGCTCCGAGCCACTTCTGCGAATTTGGATATCGGACCTTGAAGAACGTCATAACCGCTTGTGCTTTTGAACACTACTAGGGCTGGAATTCCATCTCCAGTCGGAAATTTTTCTGATGACAGCTGCGCAGCAGCCACAGATTCGGCTCCGGCTGGCAAAAATTCCTCTTGGTCGCTTGTAGTGACCTCGGAAAGATTGGGGGCGATAGAACTGATGGCGCCGATGATGGCAAACCAGACAGCCATGCCGATAATGGCTCCGCGCTTGGAGGAGGAGCTCAATAGTAAGAATTTCATTGGGTTTCAGCGGGTGGTGTGGTCGGTGGATTATTAGGCGCTTGCCGCTAACTCTGAGTCTGTGCCACCAGCCAGCTCGGCAATCACATCAGAACGAACGTTAGGAATTATGTAGGCACAATTCACGCACTTGTGCTCTAAACCATCCAAACCTTCATAGCTGTGGATCGCGCCATTCAAGCACTTCGGGCAGGACTTCAAAAACAGCATCTCAATTTCTCCGTTCATTTAGCTAGCCCGCTGACTGAGGCAGTCGGGCGACTCAGGAAAACGATTCGATATGAACATCCGTCAACATTCGTTGGTGCGACGCCGTGGCGAGTACCGTAGCGTCACCATCCAAGGCGTAGGCGAGATGAGGCTCGGTCCAAGAATGTCCCGATCTTGCACCTGTCAACATTGACCCAAACACGCTTGTGAAACGCCCATAGAATTCCCAGCAGGTTGAACCAGCAATGACGAAACCGATTGCGAGTACACAAAGCATTTCCATCGTTCCAACCTCCTAGTTGGGCCCGACGATTTGACTTCGTCGATTTACCAACGTTTTTCAGAATTCGCACTGAATTTCTGAGCGACTCCTAGACATCGTAAACCCGAAAGGCTGTGGAGTAAAGTCATCATTTGTGTAATAATGTCTACATGAGTCCAAAAAACCTGGCTAAGCCTAAAAACTCAGATCTCGACAAACATCGCCACGCTCTACTCGAGGCATTGCTCGCTGGAGATTCTCTACGTGCCACCGAATTGGTCGACGAAGCGATTTCGAACAAATGGGAGCCGTCATCAATCTATGTAAATATCGTGGGTCATTCGATGGCGGAAATCGGTGCTATGTGGCATCGGGGACGTTTGACTATTGCTGAGGAACATCGGGCGACTCAAATAGCCTTCAGGCTTCTGGCACACGCTCAAGCCTCTTACATCACCGAACATCGGGTCGGGCTCAAGGCCATCGTCACAGCGGTAGAGGGCGACCAACATATGGTCGGTGGTCTCACTTTCGCTGACTTACTTCGATTCGAAGGATGGGACGTAGACTACCTTGGCGCAGACATGCCGATTGAGGACTTGTACGCTTTGGTCGAGAGTACTCGTCCAGATCTACTAGGGCTCTCCGTAACGCTTCCCGAAAGTCTCGATTCGGCAATGCGCACCGTCGAGAGGGTGAAGTCCAATGGGTTTTCTCCTACTGTAGTTGTCGGAGGCGGTGCGCTCACGGAGAACATTTCTCGAAAGCGCATGTCAGAAGTTGGGGCAGACTTTGTTTCTTCGAATTCCCTTGAAGCAGTTGAGTGGATTCTAGAGAAATTCGACCTGGGGTTCTCGGCCCGAACTTTGGATGCAATGCTCGCCGATATCGGGCAACGTATCCAATCTCTGCGAAAAGAACGCGGGATCAGCCAGGGCGATTTAGCGAAGTCGGCGTCATTGGATCGGTCATACATTTCGGCTGTTGAGCATGGCAAGCAAAACGTGAGCTTTGCGACTTTGAAGGCTATTGCTGATTCACTGAAGGTGCCAATCACTGAGTTGATCGACGAGGATTAGATGGGGAAGTTTGAGTCTACTTATACGGAAAATACTCGTGAGACTTTGCCTACTATTCAGCGCCTGAGCGACGGATCTTATGAGCTGCAATCTCGCATCCTACTGGAAGCTAGAATAGACGAAGTATTTTCATTTTTCGCTGATCCAACAAATCTCAACCAGATAACACCAGAGTGGCTTCATTTCGGGATTGTCACGCCGATGCCAATTTCAATGTCTGCGGATGTCACTATCGAGTACAAACTGAAGCTGAGGTCAATTCCAGTCTCCTGGAAATCGATCATTCCGGTGTGGGAACCGCCGTTCAAATTTACAGACCGGCAACTTCGGGGCCCTTACACAAGCTGGGTTCACGACCACCTGTTCTCAGAAATTAGCCCAGACCTCACCTCCGTCGAAGACAGAGTCCGTTATCGGGTTCCGACTGGGCGCCTCGCCCACTTCCTATTCGTGAAACGAGATTTGCTCAAGATTTTCAACTACCGAGCCCAAACGCTGAAAGACATATTTAATTGAGCGCAAGGCGATCTTGCGTGAGTGTGTACCCCGAAAAATCGCAGTACTTGCTGGATGGTGGGACATAGCAGTCACAGGCCTTCGGTCAGAATTCTGAGGACATATCTATGGTCCGCTGGTCGCTGCGCCAAAAAGTGGACAAGATTTTCAGTTGTGATCAGAGAGAATCACGATGAAGCATTCAAGCAACGTTATGGCAAACAAGTTGATAATCAAGCAGGAACGACAGAGATGCATGCTAACGAAATCCGCGAACATATATTGATGCACGCTATGCAGATTGATAACGGATTCGGCTAGGTCTAAGATTCGGCGCTCGAACGCTGCAACAGTGATGCTTGATTGATGATCATTGATGAGGGTACTGACAAAACCCGAAATTCCATCGTTGCTAGAAAAACTACTCAAAGAGTACGAGATTTAGTCACGTAAACTGTTCATGAGCGTACTTTTTTATTCGTATTTCACGCTTTTTAAAGGAAGCAACGAAGAATGAAAATAACGTCATTAAATCCCTGGCTTGTGAAGGTCGATGGTACGTTTTGGGGCGAATATTTTTTCGTTGAAGTGCATACCGATGAGGGCATTACTGGCTGGGGTGAAATCACAACCACCACGTTGATTGCCAACCGTGCAGTAGCGGGGATCATTGATCAGCTAAACGATCTCCTCGTCGGAGAAGACCCCACACATATCGAGCGAATCTGGAACAAGGTTTTCCGCTCGTTCACCTACATGGGTTCACGTGGCGCAACAACTCACGTCGTAAGTGGAATCGACATTGCTTTATGGGATATCCGCGGCAAACAACTTGGGCTGCCAATCTATGAGCTACTGGGTGGAAAAGTTCGGGAAGACGTGTTGCTCTATACCCACCCTGACCAGAGCAAGTGGGACACAGACGAAGGAATCGAACAAGAGGTTAGAAAGATCGTCGAAAGCGGTCACACTTCAATGAAGTTTGATCCTTTCCCGCACACGGGCGAACAGGAGACACAAAACGCTGGTTACATGAGTGGGACGCTCGATAGAACTGGAGAACGGCTAGCGGCTAACGTTACTGCAAAAGTACGTGATTACGCCGGTGACGACATGGAAATCCTTATTGACGCCCATGGGCGGTTTAACGTGCCCACGGCAATCCGTCTGTGTAACTCGCTTGAGGATGCTGCCGGTATCGACTGGTTCGAAGAACCCGTACCTGTAGAGAGTTATCATGCGCTGAGCCAGGTGCGCGAGAAGGTAAACGTTCCAATATCGGTCGGAGAACGACTCCATACCCGTTGGGAGTTCGTGCCAATTTTTGAAAACGAACTTGCTGACTTCGTCATGCCTGATGTCACATGGACAGGTGGTATTACTGAGCTTAAGAAGATTTCAACACAGGCTGAGTCGTACTACATCCCTGTCTCACCACACGATGCGAGTGGTCCAATCAATGTGCTTGCAGGAGCGCACGTCATGCTCACGGTTCCGAACTTTTATAGGATTGAAACTTCGAACGCTGACCTCAGCACCTATAACCAGTTCATCGAAACGCCTCTCGACAATTCTGGTGGCTCTCTGAAGGTACCTAACAAGCCCGGACTCGGCATCGAAATGAACATGGACTACATGCGCTCCAACAAGCTGAATTAGTTTTGATCGCCCGAAAATAGTAGTCTGGTCATGTTGGCGGCACGCGCTTCCGACAAACTTTATTTCATTACCGTAGAATTCAGCCCAAAGTAGTTGATCTGAAATCGATCCGTCTGAAAATAAAATGGTGCAATGACCCTCACCGTAGCCGCCCTTTATCACTTCACTCATATCGATGACTTAGAAGGCAAAAGAGATGAGCTTCTGGGGTTGTGTCGTGCAGAAGATGTGTACGGCACTTTGATTCTCGCAGAAGAAGGAATTAACGGGACGATTGCCGGACCTGCTTCTGGCATCGAGAACGTGATCGGCTGTCTCAGCAGCTGGCCTGAAATTAATGGCCTTGAAGTGAAATACTCGGCAAGCAGCAGTCGCGCGTTCAAGCGATTAAAGGTGAAGGTCAAAAAAGAGATTGTCACCATGGGCGTACCTGATGTAGATGTTGCGAAAGACGTCGGTACGTATGTTGAGCCCAAAGACTGGAATGAGTTGATTGAACGGGATGATGTACTCGTTGTGGATACACGCAATTCTTACGAGTTTGGTGTTGGTAGATTCGCAGGCGCGTTAGATCCCGAGACTGAAACTTTCCGAGAATTTCCTGCATGGGCTCAGGATCTTGCGAGCGGTGAAGAAGGATCAAAACCAACCGCCGTGGCTATGTATTGCACTGGTGGAATCAGGTGTGAGAAGGCGACTGCATACATGCGGAAACTCGGCTTCGTTGAGGTGTACCACTTGAAGGGTGGCATCCTCAAATACCTGGAACAGGTCCCTGAAAAAAATAGCTTGTGGGAGGGCGAGTGTTTCGTATTCGACGAGCGTGTTACTGTCAGGCACGGACTCGCCGAGGGCAATTATCGCCTTTGCTACGGTTGTATGAACCCAATTTCACCGGATGAGCGTCAGTCACCTAATTTCGAAGAAGGTGTTAGCTGTTCGAACTGTTACGATTCGCTTTCGAACTATGACCGAGACCGCTTCAGGGAACGTCAGAAGCAGATCAATCTGGCCAAGGACCGTGGAGAATCCCACTTCGAAGACCGAGCTCGACTGCGGTAGCTGGTCAGAAAAATAGTGAGTGCATTGTTACGGGGCGTTAAACCGGCTTTACCTGCCGAACAAAAAACTGACCGTCACCATTACCAACGTCGACGGTTTCTCACACAACAGCATCTCGATGCCGCACTGTCCAGCCCCACAAAAGTGCCTGAATAAGATGGCAGAAGGGTTCTCTAGCTGAGACTTGGAAACGAACAGTACGAAGTTGACATTGCGTTATGCTCAAACAGAGGTGCCATAGCTTTCTATGAGCACCGACCGGACACCGTTTTGCTGGACGTGGGAATCACCGGGGAGGGCGGCGACAAGTTGATGTGTTGAGATTTTTCATCGCGCCACCTATCAACATCGCACGAAGCAGCCAGAATCACGAGATTTTTTGTTGGCTCGAAGCAAAACAAAAGCCACCTGAACCTAATCCCTGTGCTTCCTTATGGCAATGTCATGAGCCTAACCTGAATGTCTATTATATTCACTTATCCATTTATTTTTGGTATTATATCCCACAGCACTGATTCTCTAGTCTTTAATCAACAGGAAACTAACCTCAATGCAAAATTTTTCAGCCTTCACATGGCTTTACATGGCGGCAGCTTTTTTATCATTCCTAATATCCGTGGCCCTCTGGTTTTTTGGTGACGGAGATTCGGAACACGAGGCGATATTCGTGGGTATCTGGGTTCCTTCCATACTGACCCTAGGAGTTGCTCTAGAAGGGAAACTTAGATGAACGCCAGTTACGTCGTCACCGGAACGTTCATAGTTGTACTGGCCGTGATGATCGGTGCAGCTATCAGTTTTGTCGAACTTTCAAAATCCGATCGCCAGTAAAAAATCCGTAAAGGAATTCGTTGCCATGAACTCTACTTTGGCAAAAGTAAACAGAGAACAAATCCTACACGAATCAGTGCGAAACATTCTTGAGGGCGTTGGAGAAGACCCCTTCCGTGAGGGGTTACTGGACACCCCAAAGCGGGTGACAAAAATGTTCTCTGAACTTCTAGTGGGTTACGAGCAGGATGCTACCGAACTTTTGAATGGCGCCCTGTTCGATATAGAGCACAGCGAGATGGTGGTCGTTTCCGATATCGAGTTCCAAAGTCTATGCGAGCATCACATGTTGCCATTTCTCGGTGTCGCACATGTCGCATATGTTCCACACCGAAAAATCGTTGGTTTATCAAAGATTCCTCGGATCGTCGAAATGTATTCCAGAAGACTTCAAGTACAAGAACGAATGACCAGACAAATCGCTGAAGCTATTTCGACGCTGATAGAGCCCTTAGGAGTCGGGGTGATCACTAGTGCGTCTCACATGTGTTCAGCGATTCGGGGTGTCAAAAAACCGGCATCGAAAATGACTACAAGTTCGATGCTCGGAGTTTTCAAATCAGATCCGGCGGTAAAGGCCGATTTCATCAACCAAATTTCAATCAGCAAAATGATTGCATGAATTAGTCTCGGAATCGCTGCACTAGAAAAGCTTCGCTAAGCGAAGCTTTTTTTTAGTTTTAATACTTTTGATTAGGCATGGTTGACGTACTAATTTGAGTAGCACGCACACGCTAGATATAGATCACAGCAATGCAAAATATGCTCGGAACTCGATCCGCAATAACCCGAATGAATCGTCCAAAATCTCGCAAATTACATGCATCAGTATCGATCTCAAACCAATGGTTGAAGCGGTAGTCGATCAACATCGATTGCTAATGCATCAGAAACAGCGTTGGCAATTGCGGCTGAGATCGGCACAATACCAGGCTCCCCAGCACCGCTCGGTGTATTAGATGGATCGTCAATGATACTGATGTGCATATTCGGAACATCGGAAATCCTAGGGACGCGATAGCTGTCGAAACCTGTCGACAGAACACCCCGACCGTCGAACTCGACCTCTTCCCAAAGTGCTGAGCCAATCCCCATGACTACGGCTCCTTCAACCTGATTGATGATGCCCTCAGGATTGAAAATTTGTCCGCAATCGAACGCCGTCCACACATCTGTCACGCGGATTACGTTACCTGAGGTGTCCACTCGTGCTACTTGGGCGACATAGCTGCCAGCATCAAATCCAACAGCCAATCCAAATCCAATTCCATCTTTTTTCTCACGCTGTGTCCACTTCGAGTCTTCAACCACTTTCTCCAAAACTCTAAAGTGGCGGGGAGAATCTAAATTTGCAGATCGGAAATCCGCAGGATCGATACCAGAGTCCCTTGCCATTCGATCAATGTGAACCTCCCTGGCAAAGTGATTAACCGCGCCGCCAAGGGACCTGTAGCTACCATGAGCCAGAGGTGAGTCAGAGACAGCCACCCTTACCCTCGCAGCAGCAGCTTTGTAGGGGGTTTCTGCTCCACGCCGTCCTCGGAAAGCGTTCTCACCCGCGTGGTACGCGATGTAATCCCAGGTGTTGATTCGGCCATTGGAATCGACACTAGATTCGATCTCAATTAGTGCAGCAGGCCTCACCGTGCTGGTCCGAAATTCTTCTTCTCTTGTGTAGCTAATCTTTACCGGCTTGCCGACCGCTCTTGCCAATTGCGCTGCTTCCACACTAACCGAGGCAGATTTCGTGCCAAATGATCCTCCAACATCAAGGCTGATGACACGGATTTGTGATGTGGGAATAGCTAGTTCCTGGGCAAGTGTCTCCCGCTCGGTAAATGGAGCTCGATGCGCGCACCAAACAGTAAGAGAATCACCATCCCATTTTGCGGTTGCAGAACTTGGTTCCATTTGAGCGTTTGCGATGTATGGAGCGTAGTAGACGTTAGACCATTCACGGGAACTAGCTGGTTTTGCAGAATCTATATTTCCGTCGCTCGCTAGGTCTACAACTTCGCCTGCGTGTTCCTTTAGACGAAGTGGCAAATTGAAATCAGACGCATCTGAATACGTTTCAACCCACTGAACTCGAACGGAGTCAGCGACTTTCTTAACGGCGATAGGCGAATCCGCAACAACACCAACGAGGTCTCCATGTGTGACAACGGAGATAAACCCGGCTACTTGCTCTGCCCTAGCAGAATCAACTCGCACGGGACGAGATCCGGCAACTGGAGGGCGAATGATTTTTCCGTAGGTAGTTCCTTCGACTTCGAAATCACTTGCGAAGGTCGTCCTGCCGGTAACCCTATCCGGACCATCTATCCGAGCGGCACCTTCGATCAGGTCAGGTTCAGGACCCTCAATAGTTGGGTCGACCTCCACGATCATTGGCTCATCTCTACCCGAGATGTCCTCATCCGCAATAGCAGGTAACAACTTCGCCGCAGTCCTCGCAGCCCTAACAAGCTGCATCCCAACCGTACGAGTTGATGCGCTAGCTACCGTTCCCCTATCCCATGGCACTAGGCTCGTATCACCTAGGACCACCTCGACCGAATCCACAGGTACGTTCATTATGGCTGCCACGGTTCGAGCAAAGGAGTTACGGATTCCCTGCCCGTATTCGACTTTTCCGGAGTAAATCCGCACCGAACCATCGTCAAAGACATCTAACAAATTCGATGATTCGGGCAGTAATTGACCCTGCTGAACGTCCGTGAATGGAGGCCCTACGATTCTGAGCAATAAATCTGGTGAGTTACTCATCCATCACCTCATTTCCGCTAGTTTGCTGAACTGCTTTAACGATTCGCGCGTACGCGCCGCAGCGGCAAATGTGGTTCCCAAGCGCCGATTTGATTTGATCAACTGTCGGATCAGAGTTGCGCTTGAGAAGTGCAGTCGCGGAGATGACGAAGCCGGGCGTGCAATATCCGCACTGAAAAGCGGAATGGTCGACAAAGGCCTGCTGAAGTGGAGTTAGACCATCTTTACCCGCCAGTCCTTCAACAGTTATCACCTCTCGACCAACTGTCGAACCTGATGGAGTTATGCACGACCGTACAGCCTCACCGTCGATTAGGACACTGCAAGCCCCGCAATTACCCTCTCCGCACCCGTACTTGGCACCCGTTAAGTGAAAATCGTTCCTTAGTACGTCCAGCAAAGACGTTTCGGGATCTGAATCTGAGTGCCTCTCGTGCCCGTTCACATTGATATTCAAGATTTCTATCGATCCTAGGAGTGTAGTTTTGCTGCGCCCATATGCGACTTTACAAAGTGTAGAACTGTGAGAGTGCTGTGAGGTCATTCACAGTGGGCAATTACTTATGTAGAGAAAACCAATCTTACGGGTGACGCCTCGTTAGTTCATATCGAATCTACACGCCCAACTGTGATGCGAGATCGACGAAGTCTCGGGCTGAAACATCGGCTTCAGGAGCCGCCTCTAAATCAGGTTTTCTCGCGGAATTTCCGTACTCGTCCGGGCGCGCCACGAAGGCCGTTGAGAGACCTGTTTTCTTTGCCGCAACGAGATCATGGTTGTGAGCAGCAGTCATCATCACTTCATGTGGTTCTATCCCGAGCATTTCAGCCGCCATCAGGTAGACCTTTGGATCAGGTTTGTAGCTTCCGGCCAACTCTCCTGCCAGGACGACGTCCCACGGGAGACCACCATACTTTGCCATGTTTACCAGCAGTCCAACATTGCCATTGGATAAGGTGCCGATTACAAATTTCGACTTCAGGCGCGTCAGACCTTCCACGGAATCAGACCACGGATCGAGTCGATGCCAGGCTTTGTTTAGATGTGCGGTTCCGTGCTCATCCAAGCCAGTGATTCCGTACTCGTTCAGCAACAAGTCGAGGCGTTCACGGTACATTTGATCAGCGGTCTTCCATTCCGCAGTTCCCTGCCTGAATGCATCCATACCGTCGTGATATCCGGCTCGCCACCGGTCTGCGAAAGATTCCCAATCACCTGATACACCGACCTCTTCTCCAACTTCAGATATCTCCCTAATTATGGAGTTTCGCCAGTCCACGACTGTTCCAAAGACATCGAATACCAACGCTTTCACATGGCTAAATGAGTCGCTATTCAACCTTTACTCCCAACTTCTTTATTCAAGTTATGGCAGCATTACTGCGTAACAAGGGTAGAAGGATCTATGTGTGGCTACTCGCTAACCCGTCGCCACTTTCGCAAGCTTGTCACTTCCCGGGGTGGATCCAACTTCGACCCAAAAGCTGTGTATGACACCTCAGCGATATATACAGATCCTTCGGTATCAATCGCTATGCCATGCGGTGAGATGAATTGGTCAGGAGCTTCTCCCGATGTGCCCGCCCCGAAACTGGTAATTTCCGCCAAATCAGAATTAAGAACTCGAACCTTCAAGCCCAACCCTGGAACACCAGCCTGAACATCCGGAGGACGGGTCTCTGTCACATAAATTGCATCATCGTCGCCGAGTCCCTTGCAGATCGCCTGTGGTCGATGGAAATGAGCCTGGTCGAGGTATTCACCGTCTTCGGTAAAGACTTGAATCCGGAAATTCTCTCGGTCACAAACGATCACTCGTCCATCATTCAAAACTACCAGGTTGTGGGGGAGGCTGAACTGACCCGTACCAGTACCTGGCTCACCCCATGAAAGGACATGCGTACCGTCTTGTTTGAAACGGTGTACTCGTGAGTTTCCGTAGCCATCGGTCACGAACATGTCTCCTGATACTGGAGAGATGTATGCGTCTGTAGGGCGGTGAAAAGGAGAACCTTGTTGCCATTCAGATGGCTCGCCGTGAGTTCCAAGCTCAAGCTTAATTTCACCTGACGAAGTCGTTCGCCTGAGCGAATGTCCGCCGTCATCAACCAGCAGCAGATCTCCCTCCGGAGCAACATGAACACCATGCGGTCTTTTGTACTGTCCTTGCCCCCAGGACTCTACGAAATCGCCATCCCGATTGAAAACGACCATGGGATGAGTGCCCCGATTGAAAACATAGACACGATCGGCATCGTTATCCACCGCTAAAGAAGTTGCCTCGTGCAACCGAATCCCGTGTGGGACAGCGGGCCATCCGACTTCCGGTTCGAAAATTGTTTTATTTGTTGGAGTTCCTGGCAATGATATTCTCCTTGTTTCTGGATCGTTCAGAGGATTATGCAAAGAGTCACAGCGAGCTCAAGCAATGAAACTAACCGGTACCTGTCAAATGTTGAGTTCCTAATCAAACACGATCACGCAACGTCCGCGGGTCCCACCGGCTTCCAGCCTTCGATGCGCATCAGGAGCATTTTCAGGTGAGTAGGTTGCCGCCACACGAAGCGAGATAACACCATCTTCAGCTTGCTGACGCAATTGCTCGAGTAGGTCTGTTTTCAGGTAATAATTCCTGACCATGGTTTGATGAAAACGAATGTAGCGCTCACCGTTTCCGGTCCACCCTCGCACAGAAACGAAGGCTCCTCCGTCGCGTACCGCACCTACCGCAAGTTCATTTTGAACCGCACCATCCGCAAGACCATCTACACCATTCGGTGCGACTTCTCTGATTCGTGAAGCAATATCATCGCCCCGAGAAACCACAACATCAGCCCCTAATTCAGATACAAGTTGTTCGTCAGCTTCCGAAGCGTCGGCGATTACATACAAGCCTTCTGCTTTTGCGAGTTGAACAACATAGCCGCCATAACAGCCAGCAGCTCCTGTCACAGCCAGAGTTTGCCCGGCACTGAGATCAAGTTGGTCGAGAGATTGCCTCGCAGTTAGACCATTCATCGGAAGCGTTGCAGCTTCGGCGTGAGTAGCATCTGCAGGCACTCGGACTACAGCCTCAATCGGCAGGTTGATGCTCTCCCGGTAACCGCCATGGCTCGCTTTTGGGATCACCATTGCCATGACTGAGTCACCAATCGACAGATCCGAAGCAGTGCCCTCCCCGATTTCGTCAATCACTCCGGATACATCCATGCCAGGCACATAAGGCGGTGGATCCACTTGCATCATGGTAGTGCGTCCACCGCTCCTGATTCCGGTGTCAGTCGGATTCACAGTGGCAGCTTTTACCCTCAGGCGAACTTCACCCACTCCTGCATGCACATCGGGCAGCTCAAGTACCTGAAGTGCTTCGGGACCGCCGAATTCATAGACGCCAACTGCACGCATGACTCTCTTCTCCGTATTCCTGAACGATACCAGTGATTTTGTGCTCAATTATGACTGATATAGATTGTTGGAATTTACCGCTGCAGACAACCGACAGCAGGAATCGATTTTTTTGCCTCACAACTACTTCATGCGAAATTCTTTCGATACGACATTGCAAGAGATGGAGACTGAAATGCCCCGCATCTTTTTTGTTCATCAGGAAGTAATGGTGGGCTGGTTTGAATTCGGTCAAGTCCGGTATTGAGCGTCGACATAAGCATTCTCAGAATATGGCCGAACTTTAGTAAGCCTCACTCGGGAAGTGTGAGCTGCTGTTGCTTCGGCGGGGCTGGCTGTAGCTCAAGAATGTAGATAGCATCGAGGGCTCTATATCGCTTTTGCGTATCCATGCCGAAACCTACTAGCCAGGCGTCTGTGTCCGAAACCAATCCTGAGAAATCGGGGGTCAGATCATTTTTTCGAGCAGAAGGCTTATCTACCAGCACACACACTGATACTTCAGCGAATCCGCCTCGCTTGAATTCTTGAACTAGGTGACCCATTGTCGTGCCGGTATCTAGTAGGTCATCAATAATTACAACTGGAGATCCGGCAACAACGGAATCATTGAATTTGCCAGGAAATTCTACCTGCGGCTCTCTAACGAGGCCATCATCTAGGTAGGTGGTGACAAACACTGGAGCGATACACCATTTTCCTGGAGATAATCGTTCTAGTTCCATTGCTAACTCTGAACAAAACGGCATTGCACCGGTGAGCACCGGCACCAAGTTGACTGACTCTTTTTCGGAGTATGTCTCGTCAACAGATTTGGCAATCTGACTGATCGCTTGTTGCACCTCTTGGTAAGACCAAAGTAGGTGCATTTCTGGCGCGTCAGAAGATGTCATTCAGTAGCCTCAACTTCACAATGCTGGTTCGCATCAGAGCATATCGAAAAAAAGGTCGGCTAACGAAAAGATTTCTGTTAGCCGACCATGTTTGTTCGAACCAAAAACCTGGGTAGATTCGAATCTTAGCGCTTCACTGCTTAGCTATTCACCGAAACCACAAAGAACAGCACCGACACAACTGCCAATCCAATAGACGCGTAGTTGAGTGAACGTCCTTTGCCGCTCAGGGCTTTGATAAGCACGTAGCTAACGAATCCGATAGCGATTCCGTAAGCGATCGAGTACGTCAAAGGCATTATTATCGCTGCGAGACTAGCCGGTACGTACTCGGAAATATCAGTCCAATCAATGTCCTTGATATTTCGCAAGAAGTAAGTAGCGATAAAGATCAACGCTGGTGCTGTGGCAAACGCTGGAACCGACTGAGCCAACGGAGCAAGGAACAAACATGCTGCGAAAAGTACTGCAACTGTGACGGCCGTTAGACCTGTCCTACCACCTTCTTTGATACCCGCTCCACTCTCAATGTAGGAAGTCGTATTGGAGGTACCGGCTAAGGCGCCCACAACTGTAGCGGTTGAATCCGCCAACAATGTGCGGTCGATATCTTCAACTTCACCGTCTTCACTAACTCGTCCAGTAAGGTTTGCAATCGATGTCAACGTTCCGGCGGTATCAAGGAAGTCAACGAACAAAAATGCGAATGCTGCTCCTATAAAGCCAGCCGTCAGAAGTACTGAGAAGTCTAACTGGAAGGCATGTGCCGGACTAGGTATGGATCCGGCTACTCCCTGTAGTTCAGCCTCGCCGATAATCCAAGCGATTACAGCTATGACGAGAATTCCGATAACGATTGATCCAGGGATTCCACGATAGCTTAGTACTGCCATGATGATGAAACCTAGACCCGCAAGCAACACAGGCCACGAGGCGACATCACCAAGTCCAACTAGAGTGGCTGGATTATCGACAACGATCCCCGCGTTCTGGAGACCTATGATCGCAAGGAAAAGTCCGATACCTGCACCGACACCCAGCTTCATACTTCTCGGGATAGAGTTGATTATGTATTTTCGTGCTGGGCTAACAGAAAGGATGATGAACACGACACCAGCTACGAACACTGCAGTCAAAGCTTGCTGGTAGCTATATCCATCCCCCAGTATGACGGTGTAAGTGAAATAGGCATTCAATCCCATCCCAGGTGCTAACGCTACAGGCCAGTTAGCCCATAATCCCATTATGAGCGTGCCTACCACAGCAGCGATAATCGTTGCTGTGAACACAGCGCCAAACTCCATACCAGTTCCCTCTGTAGCGAGTGTTAGAGGGTTGACAATGGTTATGTAAGCCATAGTCAAGAAAGTAGCCAGTCCAGCAAGCAATTCAGTGCGAATTGACGACTTCGCTTTGCTGACTCCGAATACTCTTTCTAGCATTTCAGACATTAGTGAACCCTTTCGCGTGCACTCAAGACCGTACAAATCAACGCGATTCGTTTCAAATCCTGAGAGTCCATTTAGTCGGCGCTTTTCGTAGACACAATCTACTGAAATAGCCGAGTCAGAAGCTTTATAGCATCCCCCAGCATTTTGTTTCAGTATCAGTAATGGTTAGTGAGTCGAACAGCCGTGGAAAGTAAGGAGAGGGCTGCCGAAGAGACAAGTCAGCGATTAGACCTTTTAGGATGCCCTACAGTACTCGACGAAAACAAAAAGCCCTCGGAAAATTCCGAGGGCTTTTTGTTTCAAGTTCATGGTTTGGTGGAGCTGGCGGGTTAGTAGGTAGAACTCAAGTCCATCGTTTTGATTTGAAAAGTTAGCGAGCTTGGGAGATAGGTTGGGCAGCTCGAGTAATTCCTGACTACAGAGTCTTGATCGGGGTTCTGTCAGATCTCAGCGCTCAGGCATCGATTGGTACAACTTAAACTCAGAATTCATATCAGTATTCAAGCTGACAATTCGGTCATTAGATTCGACCACTTATTGGTGAAGATCTTCCGTCGAACCTCCGCTTGAACATGCAATGATCCGGTTATGACGGTGGATGCAGGGAGAATGTAGGGCGGATTGGGAACTCTGGGCACCAAGCAATCAAGCAGCAACATTGCATAACCACGACATTAGTAACCCAACACTCTTGGGCAAATCAGTTTCAGTCGATGTTTGGCTCAAGACCCAGCACCTGCCAATTATTTAATTCGCTCTAGCCATGCGCTTGCATTCTGAAAAATTTCGTATTGTTCGGACTCATCCATACGGTCCCACTGTCGGACCATCATCCGGGAACGGAAATTATGGGATAGACGCTCGCGCTCCTTCTCAACCTTTCTCCAAAATAGGAAGTTAAACGGGCAAGCTTCTTTGCCTGTTCTTTTTTTCGGATCATATCGGCAGCTAGAACAGTAATCCGACATCCGGTTTATGTAGTTGGCCGATGAAAAGTATGGCTTTGTGGCAATAGTCCCGCCATCGGCGTTAAGCCCCATACCCATCACGTTAGGAGTAACAACCCAGTCATACGCGTCGATGTAAACGGAATTAAACCACTCGTTGACTTCCAAAGGATCGAGCTCCGCTACGAACGCGAAATTGGTGAGTATCATCAAACGCTCAATATGGTGTGAGTATCCGGTTTTTATAACTTTGTCGACGACACTTTTGACACATGTCATATCTGTCTGGCCAGTCCACCAGAACTTTGGCAGTGGATTAACGTGATTCCATGAATTGACGCTTTCAAGAGACGGCATGAGACGTGAGTACTTGAAATGCATGTACTCACGCCATCCGATCACCTGCCGAATAAAGCCTTCTGCTGACTCAATTGGAACTTTGCCCGACACGTATGCTTCTTCAACCGTTTTGCAAAGCGCCAGGGGATCGATCAGACCCAGGTTCATGTAGGCAGAAAGACCCGAGTGGAAAACCAGGTCGCTAGAAGTCGTCATCGCATCTTCGTAGCGCCCGAACAATGAGAGTCGGTTCTCAACGAAGTCATTGACTGCCAACTCGGCCTGATGAGAATCGACTGCCAAATCAAATCCTTCGAGTGAACCAAAGGCGTGATCATAAATATCGATCTCTTGGAGAACCTGGATTGTTATTTCGTCAGGTTCGAACTTAAGTGGTTCTGTAATTGTTAGCCCATTTTTAGGCAGTGGTTTCCTATTCGAGGAATCAAAATTCCACTTTCCTCCTTCCGGAGAGTTATTACCTTTCATCAAGACTCCACTAAGTGAACGCATCCTGCGATAAAAATTTTCTTGGCGAGCGTTTTCTAGACCTGAGAGACTATTTGCGAACTCCTCCCGCGTCCTGAGCATTTTCGTGTTGCTCATCACGCTGATTTCTACGTCCATGGTTTGAGACCACGTATCGAGCATATTTTTGACCCAGTAAGAATCCGGATCCATCACAAACAGGCGGTCAACAGAGAATTCGGTAATGTGGTCTTGAACTCCTGTCTCTAGCCGATGTGCCTGCCGGTAATCGACCTCGAAACCCGCTTCCTTTAGACGTTTCGAATAGTGACGCATTGCACTCAACAGTAGCGCCAACCTCTTTCGGTGATAGAGCCGATCGTAACTCGAGATCACGACTTCGACGATCAATACACGTTCGATGTCATTGATCGTTAGTCCAGGGTGCCGGTCTAGGAGCTGATCGCCGAGTATTAAAAGAGTCGAGGTCATGTCTCAATGCCACCAGCTTGATCTAAGTACAAAAAGCATGATATGAATTTAAACCACATTTAGCATAATGTGTTGTACATTTTCTACATTACTTGGTAAAGTTGTCAAAGCAGCGTGACGAATGGCCAATATCCAAAAAAAGATTGAACTAGTGCGAAGAAGAGCTCGGAATTCTAGTGCAATCTCGACACGTGATATCCAGAGTCCGAGGTTGAGCGCCACGGCTGATAGACCTCATTTAATGAGCTGCAGAACCAGTGAAGGGATTTTTATGATGTCAAATGAAAACACCAACCCATCATGGCCGGACTTAGCTACCTCACTGTGGAAGTCACTGACAGAACATGATGCTGAAATTAGCTACGAATTCGAAGAAATGGTAGTCGAGGTCCCATCAGGAGTCGGATCGTCAGCAGACCGCGCTACTTGGAAATTGAATGGGTTACTTAAAGTGCGGGGACGCAAGCTTGACTAGCTCGGACATCGGGCTTGAGCTGGAAGGGAACATTAATCTAGAGCGAGGTCCAGAGCGTTACGAGTTGACGTTTTCCGATAACCAAATCGTGCTAGATGGACCATCGTTAGCCGGGATTTTTCGAATCCTCAGTGACCTTCGAAACGTCGGAGCAATTGTTGCTTCTTCTGGACCAGTCAAGAGCAACGACTTCGATCTGTTTCTAAGAGTGAAGACCCGGAAAGTAGGAAAGTTGACTTTCGCTTGGGGTGAAAACCGTTCCTTGATAGGCAATATACGGATGTTCCGGCCAGATACGTCTATCGTAAAGACCTTGCTGAAAGAGTGGTTTCGCAGTTAACAAACTTCTGAATTCGCTTCTGACATTGCTGAAACTTTTCCGAAATTTTTGGGCATTTGAACAATCGGCGAACATCATCGTTTCCTGAATGAGATGAGCGCATTTAACACTGGACGATATTGACGAATAGAACAGGAGATTGATGATGTCATCCTTTTCTGCTGCCCACAGGATTTTGATTCTAGGTGCCAGTAGCGACATCGGCTCGAACCTTGCGAGGAAATTTCATTCGGAAGGTGTGTCGATAGGTTTGATTTCGAGACCTAGCCCGCGGTTTGATCGTATCTGCTCAGAGACTGGATATCCTGCAGTACGAATTGAGTCAGTTGATCACACAGAAATAACCAGGGCAGTAGATACTCTCGCCGACCGAATGGGTCCGATTACTGGCGGAGTTAACCTGCTTGGGACTCTGCTTTTGAAACCTGCCCATCTCACTACGGTTGAGGAATGGCGAGAAACAATAGCTGTGAACCTTGACTCTAACTTCTCATTCCTGAAATCGGTTTTACAACGATCTGACGGCAGCAACGATTTTTCAATGGTCTTCGTTTCTTCCGCAGCTGCGGCAACCGGCTTGCCAAACCATGAGGCGATCGCGGCCTCCAAGTCCGGAGTTGAAGGACTTGCTAGATCTGCTGCGGCAACATACGCCAGCAGGGGGTATCGATTTAACGTGGTGGCGCCGGGACTTGTTGATACTCAACTTACAGCCTCGCTAACTAGAAACGAAATGGCACGGAGCGCCAGCGAAGCCATGCATCCGTTGAAAAAGCTTGGAAGTCCCGGAGAAATCGCAAGGGTAATTAAATGGTTGCTGTCCAAAGAGTCCGGGTGGATTACCGGTCAAGTAATTGGGGTAGACGGAGGTTTGTCTACCGTAAGAACGCGGTCGAAGGTTTAGCTACCTCGGTATCGACTCCACGTTGAATAAATCGTACTTGGGAATTACTACCTCGGGGGCATGATCGGATGACCAGTTCGGAAAATAGAACAATCTTGTTGACCGGTGCTACAGGCTACGTAGGAGGATTACTCCTTCCCGCGCTGTCTCAAAAGTTTCGTCATGTGAGGTGCATGACAAGGAATCCAAGCTCGATCGCATCCGGTCTAGAGGATGGGGTAACCGCAGTTTATGGAGATACCGCAGACCAGGATTCCCTCATCGAAGCGATGAAGGGTGTGGACGATGCCTTTTACCTGGTTCACTCGCTAGCTGATTCGGATGATTTTGAAGAACTCGAAGCTCTGAGTGCAAAGAATTTTGGGGCGGCGGCAGCTAAGTCTGGTGTCAAAAGAATTATTTTCCTGGGAGCACTCTCTCAGACTGATAATGAAGAAACATCTAGACACATGTCCAGTCGTCACAGAACGGGCGAACTCTTACGGCAGTCTGGGGTTCCAACGATTGAGTTTCGAGCTTCGGTAGTGATAGGCGCAGGCAGTATGCCGTTTGAGGCGGTTAGAGCACTGGTTGAAAGACTCCCAGTGATGGTTACTCCTCGATGGGTACGAGGTGAATTACAGCCAATTTCAGCGAGGGACCTGAGGGATTACCTCATTGCCGGATTGGATATTCCAGCCGTGAGTAGGGTAATTGAGATAGGCGGTACGGACGTAGTCCGCTACCAAGATCTGATGAAAATGTACTCGAAAGCACGCGGCTTAAAGCGAGCGATGATCCCAGTCCCAGTCATTACGCCTCGCTTGTCAAGCCACTGGTTACGCCTTGTTACGCCAGCCCATTACTCTATCGGTAAGAGAATTGTCGAAAGTGCGGTCCATAGCTCAGTTGTCAGGTCCAAGGCTGCTTCCGAGCTTTTCGACCTGCAACCCTTGGGTACAAAAGAAGCAATCGAAACGGCGATCAGCGATGAAGAATCGTCTTTTGAATTTCTTGACAAAAATGGCAAGGCGAGAGACTACAAAACGCTTATTGGAACCAGGTTTGTGGAAAAACGTTCTCGATCGCTTAGTGAACATCCCAAAAGAGCCTTCGTAATCGCCAGTCAAATCGGCGGGAAATATGGATGGAAATGGCAATCATGGTTATGGACACTCAGAGGCTGGATCGATCGAACGGTTGGAGGAGTGGGATTCAGAAAAGGCAGACCAGATAATCTCCAACCGGGTGACCATTTGGATTTTTGGACGGTTGCGAGGGTGACGGACAATCGTCTTACGTTGTCTGCAGATATGCGATTACCCGGAGATGCAGTTTTCGATATTCACGTGTTCGAGAACGCATCAGGAGATACTTTTCTTGAACAAACTGTTTCCTTTAACCCGCGTGGATGGTTAGGTTATTTCTACTGGTTCGCCCTCTATCCTTTGCACGCCTTGGTGTTTAGAAACATGCTCAACAACATGGCAGCAGAAATAGAGCTAGAAACTGCGAAATAGCTTGATTGGAATCCTGACCGTTCACAAACCATAAGATTCTGTGTTGCCAAACTCGTAACGTCCCCCGGCTGATTTAACAATCATGGTGAACTTAACCTCTGTGGCTCAAATGACAACAGTGAGTAAGTTCTTGCTACAGACGATACGGGGGGGGGGATCCAGCCCTAATTAGTTTAGGGTAGACAAAATCAAGTCGCAAAATACTCTTCGCTAGTGTTGATCAGCAAATCGGAAGTCGATTCTCGTTACTGATAACTTCATCGATCATAGCCAAAGTAAAATTCTTATCCCGGAGCGGCGCATCATGATTGAGCACAGACCCATTATTTCGTAGGTCGACGCAGACGGTCCTGACAGACGGTGGGACTAGCCGATAATTGAAGTCGATCAACCGGTCAGCTCGATTATGGACCAAGGTAACTTTGGTTTCCCCCCAATCGCTCCTTTGAAGAGATTTAACAGTCGAAGAATCGCTTGAAAGATCGTCCAATACCGACTTACCACGCGTTAATAATTCGCTATTACAAGCGGTTATGGCTATCAACAATCTCCCAAGCGTAGTCTGAGTTTCGTCAAGCCCTAACACTGGAGAACTGATCGCGAAAATGGCTTTTGTGCGATCAGAAACATCTCCACCGCCCGTTTCTAGGTCAAGCGCGAGAGCTCTCAAAGCAACCACACCTCCCAATGAGTGTGCGATTATGACAAATTCTTCTTCTGGGTAATCCTCGTAGATCGAACTTAAGTTTTTTACTGACTTATCGATCGAATTCAAAGTATCGCCGGGACTATAAATTTGTGACCAGCCATCTGGCGAATAACCATACTCTAGGATACGAGGGGATTGTCTATCAGACTTGTCGTCGGCAAAATCTAGATTCTCTTTCAGGACTTCAGCAACCCCTGATGCCCAATCGACCCGGTCATCATTTGATGAACAGATACCCCTAACAAGTATGATGCTTGGTGATTGAGTAGCTGAACAGCCTTGGAGCACAAGAACAGACACTAAAAGAATCGCCACTACGAACGGGTTTAATCGCATCGTCAATATCCTCGTATGACATCTCAACCCGACAAAATATTTCGATTACGTCGCAACAACCCGTATACCCCAATTACAAGAACGGTTAATCCAGAAAGTGCTCCAAAAGTATGTCTCTCTATCAGGTTGACCATGACAAAAAATGCGATGACTAGAGCGCCTGGCAGAAATGCGAAAAAAGTCTGCCTAGGTACTGTTCCGACTACCGGTAAGAAGGCCAAAAAGCCGACTAAAAACCAACCGACAAAGTTTGTCAAAGGAACACCGTAGTACGCATATTCGATAGCGGACGAATGCCATGACCACGCGTTGAGAGAACCGGTTGCAACAGGTTCAAGACAAAGGTCGATTATGACTAAAAATAATGGTGCGAATACCATCGAAGCCCTGAACCTTAATTTCAACATCGAAGCAGTACAAGCAGTAAAAGATATGACCAATATCCAAGCCGCTATTAATGCGATTGGGACTTTTAGAATCGACCAACCTAGAACGTTTGTGTACTCATAACCACCGAATGGGAAACCGGTTGAGACTCCGATAAGCTCGGCACCAAAACCTATTAGACCGCCTACGATCAGACCTACTACACCTCTAAGTCCGAAGTACATAAGAACAAGTAAGGCCGAGACAGCTAACATCGTCGGCGGTGCCCAATCCGTCCCAGCTGGTGGTTTCTCAAAGAAACCAGTAGAAGCAATTCCACCGACCAAAAGTATTAAGAGCAGTACCCAAAGAGAATATGAAAAGGCACTCCTCAGATGACCTGTATTAATCATGATCATCAGTGATAAGTTTGGTCACGATCTTCGCCGACATCAACACTGTCGATGTACCACCTCCAGGATGAGTCCCACCTCCTACAAAGTAGAAAGGAGGCTGCTTGCTTTGGCGCATCCGAGGTCGGAGAAAACTGTTACGCCATCCGTGGGACACCTGACCGTATATTGCACCTGATGGTGATGAATAGGCGTTTTGAAATGTTCTCGGTGTCCAATGACTCAAAATTTCAGCCCGATCGAATATTTCATTCAAACCAGATTTATCAAGACGAGTTCTTATCCGATTGAGTGCAAATTCCGTGTCTTCGTCAGTCCAATCGTTACCGATAGGAGGGGCATTAGCCATCACGAATATTCCATTTTTTTCTGCATCCGTAGAAATACCCGGGTCAGAAATTGAGGGAATATTGATGTAAACGGTGGGATCTTCTGGAAATTTTCGAGACTTGAAAAGAGTGTTGAATTCTTTTTTATAGTCAGAAGAGAATGCAACCGAGTGATGAAAACTTTCTGGTAAACGGTTTCGCGATCCAAGTAATGCGACAAATCCGGACAACGACAAGTTTCGAGGGTTGTGCTTATGCCCTAGGTTCCCATCGCTTATGTCCCAAATCTCCTCCGGGTCCGCATTAGAAATCAGTACATCAGATTCTATTTTTTCGCCTTGTTGTCCATATACGAACCATTTTTTGTTCGACTGGGCTATTTTTGTCGCTTTCCATCCAGTGTGAATATGAACATTTTTCGGTAAATTTTTGATCAATATCTGAACGATTTCGTACAGACCTCCCGGTACGTACCAACCACCCTCACGCATCTCAAGATATGGTATGACACTAAGAATCGCAGGCGATTCATACGGAGAAGACCCTACGTAGGTAGGATAGCGATTGAATACTTGCTTTAGACGGGAGTCTTTGAAGTAGTAATCGACCGTTTTGGCGTAGTTTCCCCAAGCTCTTTGTTTAGGAGATCTAAACAACGCTATCAGGTCTGTTAATGACGCCGATTGGAAAGGCACTTTCTTGAAAAAAGTTTGTTCAGAAAGCTCAAAAATTCTCCGGCCCAAATCCAAAAAATTCAGGAATCCATCGACGTCTCTTTCTGATCCCGTCAAAGACTTGATTTCTTGGACTAACCTCGGAATGCTACTGCTGTACACGAACTGGCTGCCATCAGCAAAACGATAGTTAAATAAAGGATCTATCCGCTTAGGAGTCAATTCTTTGAAAAAATTGATATTTACCAATTCTAGAAGCTCTTGAAAGAGCTCTGGAAGCGTCAGTAACGATGGCCCCGTATCGAAAACGAAACCTTTCGATTCAAATCTGTTGAGTTTTCCGCCAGGTAAATGATTTTGCTCAAGAACATGCACTCGCCAGCCGAGTGCAGAAAGCCTCACAGCAGTCGCGAGTCCACCTAGACCCGCTCCGATAATTGTTGCCATACGTTCAGACATTATCGGTTGACTCGGTGCCGGAATAATGGCGTCCTTTCCAATCTACGCCCCTATTGAACGTCCAATTAATGAACGACAGCGTTCCGATATATAGCGCTATGAGGTTTGTAAGTGGATTGAAAATTGTTGACCAAATGGGATGTCGCATCCTCGCAGCCAAAATCACTCTCGGCGAAATGCTCAACAAAATTGGAGCTAACGACAGTACCCCACCCTCACCGAACAGCAGAGCTGCTGTCCAACCTATTGGTATCACCGTCCAAGCTGTCAGACTCCAGAGTTGAAATATCCAAAATGAACGTCGCTTTTTGAAAGCAGGGTAGTAGTTTTTGGTGAATCCCTTGATTATCGAAGGAAAGGAATCGTACATCCTTACTGCAACTATTCCTATACCATCGGTACACGCCGACTTGTGTCCGGCACGCCTCCATAACCTTGCCAGCATCGTGTCTTCAAACAGCTCATTTCTTACTGTTTCGTGACCGCCAAGTTCTAGATATATGTTTCGGTCCATAAAGATGCAGGCACCATGGGCTAAACCAAGTGACTCATCATTCTTCGAGTCAGCTAATGGTGCTGGAAACAGTGTGAATACTATATGGTTCAAAACCGGCATCAGCAGTTTCTCAGCGATACTACTCACCAGCAACTCAGGCCAAGCCGATAGAAAACTGACTCGTTTTTTAGCTGCGATTTCACGCATTTTCGAAATAGCATCTGGCTTCAATCTAGCGTCAGCATCTAGAAACAAAAGCCAATCAGACTTAGCATTCGCAGCCAACTGAAAACAGGCGTGGTTTTTACCTGTCCACCCTGCAGGTTTATGAACGGTTGGAACAATCGTTACCTTTTTAGGATTAGCCTTTGCTATTTTCGTCAATATTTCCGAAGTGTTATCAGTTGACTCATCGTCGTACAAAAATATCGATTCGACATCATCGATTTGCTCAAAAACCGATTTGACGCAACTTTCGATGTTTCTTTCCTCGTCACGGCATGGCACAAGAACAGAAACAGATTGATTAAAGTTTCGCCGTGAGTTCACATCTACTCGCCATCTCGCAGCATTCCAAGCGGCGGTCAGAACTGGCGGGATCAACAAAACTACTGAGCAAATCAAAAGAGCACTCATGAAGTTCAATGGTCAAATACCACCCGAGCCACTAAATCTGGGGATTCCTCTATCGGTAGATGCCCAATTCCAGATAATTCTCGGACATTGGAATTTGGCCACATATCTAGTAGCAGATCCACCGATTTCTTGACAGCCGAGAAAGTACGCTCCCCATAAATAATCTGCACGTCTTTGTTGATATCCGAATACCGCTCCGTTGGATTTATAGAAGCCATCATTTTTAAAAATCTATAAACCAAATCATGATTAACGTTTTTAAATGATGCGGTCAGGTCTGTATTACCGGATCGTTTGCTCGAGAGGAATTTGTTCGTAACGTAGCGCCCCAATTTAGAAGCGAATGTCGTCATATAAGCGTTTCGTCCGAAATCTCCTAAAAGAAATATTTTGAAATACCAGGGAGCGTATGCGAATGGGTCGACGATAACCATACGGGCTACTTTTTCAGGGTAGATCCTAGCGATTTCTGCGGCAATCGCCCCTCCAGTGCAATTGCCCAGTATTGTCAAAGGATTTCCAGAAGGAATCATGCCAATGATCGATCCTGCGAAATCTTCCAAAACTAGCTCACGAGGGGCTGTGGATTCTCCATATCCTGGAAGATCAGGGACGAACACCCTGGCATTTTCTGGGATCAAATCACGAATCGGCAGGAATGTTTTATGACTCCCTCCCCAGCCATGTAGCAGCAGATAGGAATGTTCTCCTTCACCCCACTGATTCATATGAATGTTGTAGGAATCAGCATGCATAATCTTCAACTACCCGACTAGCGACCATTTTTCCGCTGAGAACGCACATTGGTACACCGGTACCAGGTGTCGTGGATGCACCAACGAAATAGAGCCCGTTTACTGAGCGGGATTTATTTGGTGCGCGAAATGGTCCAATTTGATTCAAATTATGAGCAGCGCCGAACGCAGATCCATCGTATAGGCCAAACTTGTCTTTCCATTCGATTGGTGTCCACACTTCCTCAAACTCTATATTTGATTCATCAATTGAAATTCCTTGATATTTCAATTGACTGAAAATGTAGGTGCGGAGGTTAGTAACGATCTCATTCCAGTCAGGGTTTCTCAGTCGAGATATAGTGGGCACAGGAACAAGAGCGAACATCGCAGAACATCCTGGCGGTGCTAGATCGGGGTCTGTGTTCGAGGGGATCGAAACATAAAACGGTGGTTCATCTGGAATCATTCTCCCACCCGTTACTAGTTCGAATGACTTCTTGTACTGCTCGTTCAAGAATATCGTGTGATGGTTCATACTTGGGAATTTATTGCGAATCCCAAGATAAAAAGTGACCACACCCGGAGTCATTTTGGTTTTGTGAGTTACATCTCCATCCCCGATCAATTCTAGTAATGTGGTCGGTACATCAACATTGGAAACAACCGACCGTACGCTAAATTGGCCGTTTTCCGTTCTGATACCAGTTACGCACTGATTGTCAGTGGTGATTTCCAGGACATCTTCACCGGTCCGAATCTCTACACCCATAGACAAAGCTAATTCCGCCATTTTTTCTATCAGCGCATACATACCGTTCTTTGGAAGCCATAGCCCGTAGTAAATTTCACCAAAAGGCAATATTGAAAAAATCCCTCTCAAGTCGTAAGGAGAACCGCCTAGATACATAGCGTATGAGCCTAGAGCTTCTCGAACTTTTGATGATTTGAAGTGCTTGTTGAGCTGAGAGTCCATTGACCTAGCGAGACCCAGTTGCGTGAGGTGCTTAGGTCCTGCAGCTCTGAACCATTCCAAAGCCGAATCAGCGTTTTTAGTAACTAGCCTAGAAAAGGCGATCTCATACTTATTTCTAGCGTCTGCGAGAAAACTCAATAAACCGGTTGAGCTACCCGGCTCGAAACGTTCTAATTCATTGGCCAAAACATGTAAGTCGGAGCTCAACTCTAGATAAGTGTTATCGGGCCATACAAATTTAACAGCTGGATCAACCTTTATGAGCTCTAACTCATCATGGAGGTCTTTTCCTGCGGTTTCGAAAAGTTCCTCGAAAACCCAAGGGTAGTTCAGAAGTGATGGACCGGTGTCGAACCGATATCCTGAACTCGAAATAACGTTCGCTCTACCTCCGACAGTATCGCGAGATTCGAATATTGTTACCTGAAATCCCTTAGATGCTAAATGTATGGCAGCACTTAGCCCACCTACTCCAGCTCCGATGATCGCAACAGGATTCTTACTCATCAGTCATCTACCTAGAAATGCCGAAGGAATAACCCAATATTTACTGACCGGTAATTCAGACAGTTTTTCTCTCATCGAAAGACTCGCTCGAGAGTCGATAGATTTCGGATCTGAAAGTATCTTTCGGTTTAAACGCCTATAGACATTGAGACATGCATTCGTAGCTGTTAAGCAGTCCTCTGAGTAAGTATCCATCCCCTTAGACGCTTTCTCGAACCATCTTTCCGCTTCCTCTGAAAGAAGAACCTGACAATGCCTGGTCCACTCTCGGAATCCTGCAATATTTTCAGGCGGTAAGCCTGCAACATTAGTGGGGGCGTACTGCCTACCTTGCAAATAATCTTCCCTAACGTCTCGGGCGAAATTCGTTAGCTGAAGCGCTACGGCTAAATTCTTAGCAGCCGCTAAGGTCGAAGAGTGATTACTAGTGGCAGCACTGCCGTACACATGTGCCAAAAAGTATCCAACAACGGTGGCGGATCCATACACGTACTTGTCGATTAGATCAGACCAAGAATCAAATGAAATATCACCTACGTCGAGTTTCATTGCTCCGATAAACGCCAAATAATATTCTGGTGGAATAGACGTTTCTTTCGAGACAGCTTGGAATCCACATAGCGCCGCAGGCATTCCGGCGCGAGCGCATTCTTTTGCTCCGGCAAAGTCCAACGATATCTGGAACTGGTCCAGCCAAACTTCTAACAACTCTTTTCGATCTGAATTATTCAGATCAAATGTGTCCACAACCTCATCGGGGTAGCGAACTGCCGCGTATATTTCTTCAACCCGTCGTCTTGTTTGCGTAGGCAAAAACCTTGTGACCGTAAAAAAACTTGTTGAGTACTCTCTGAGAACTGATCTACCGAAGTCGCTTGAGAGGACTCTCGCCTCACGTTCAGTGGGAGCAGTCGCTATAGCCTTCACAAATCTTTCATTCCGACGAGACCATTCTTGCTGACTCCATCCTGTACTGACCAATTAGCTACCCAACAACCGTGCTACTAAAACTCTCGAAAAAATAAAGGCGCAATCAAATTCACAGGTTTGTCACAAAATAAGCTTCGCTTTGATTGAAATATACCTACCGGTGTATTTCAATTGCGCTGCCATAAGCAAGATCTGATCAGATTAGCGAGACCCTCGAGTAATCTTTAAGTGCCTAGCCCAGCAGATTCAAGACCAGCCAAATCATCTCTATTTTAAGGAATCTCTGTACTTTGGACTGCAAAAGAATCGCAAATATCTTGTAAGAACGGGGCTAGGTCACAAAGATAATTATGGTCACTAATTGGTGATTTTTGGGCGTTCGTTTCAGAGGAACGCCGTTTCCGGCACTCTAACACCAACACCGTCTCTCAGCACCCTGACACCCACCTACCTATTTGTCTTAGTCTGGGGCGGCTATCGGAGGTCGGTGCAACGGCTGCTAACCGAAGCTACGTCCGACTAGCCAAGCAATCACCACTATTGCTGGAATCACCTATTTATTCGGTGCTACTGGGTCAACTACGCGAAAAGCCCCCACATTTCAGCGGAGGCTTCTCCAGTTCGATTTCAGTTTGGTGGAGCCTGCGGGACTCGAACCCGCGACATCCTGCTTGCAAAGTATGTGTGGGAAATACGCTGTACGACAC
>Ga0255766_10000746_pt1 | contig 30063 bp, 21 predicted proteins | sample 071ome_23_FD_179966 | JGI IMG/M metagenome (GOLD analysis project Ga0255766, IMG submission 179966) | Coastal salt marsh microbial communities from the Groves Creek Marsh, Skidaway Island, Georgia - 071403BT metaG (version 2) | ecosystem: Environmental > Aquatic > Marine > Intertidal zone >...
ATCAATTTGAATGATTTTGTTCTTCCAGGAAATCCTCCTTCTGAAGAAAGCATAGACTTTAATTACGAGGCAGAATTTTTAGATTTGTGGATCAATGCCACTTTCAATATTGGCAACAATTCATTCTATTTTGGTCCAGTATATAGCATGAATTTATCTTCCACAATGGATGATTTAATTCTTCCAGCAATTTATGATGTTGATGTCTCTATGTTTGATATAAAAGAGGGTAATTTAGGGTTGATGCTTGGAACCTCTTGGCACTTATTCCGTTTAGTAGGTCTTTCCCTTGAAACCTATCAAGGGTTAGAAAATAACGACAAACAACGCCTTTCTAGTTACAATCTGAAATTAAGTATTGGTCTTTGATTTTGTTTGTCGACAGCGTTCGCTACAATATTTGACCTGATCCCAACAAGATTTCCATTTTTTTCTCCAGACAAAAGGACGATTGCAGACCTGGCAGATTTTTGAGGGTAGATCAGATTTCTTAATCATCGTCAAGTATTACGAATTTGAGGGATCACTTTACTTCCAATCAGTTCAATGGACTGACAGAGTTGCTTGTGGTTAAGTTCCGCGACACTCATCTGGAACATAAAACGATTGATTCCCCCTAGGCTTTCACTATGTCGTAAAATCTTTTCTGCTACTTCGTTGGCTTCTCCAACTACTAAGGCTCCGGTATACCCATTAACATATTCATAGCTTTCACGGGTGATTGGTCCCCAGCCGCGTTCTTTTCCAATACGGTTAAAAGAACGTGCATATCCAGGAAAAAAGTCTTCTGAGGCTGTTTTAGAGTCTTTTTGGACATATCCTAAAGAATGAATCCCTATACGAATTTCTTCTTGAGGAAAACCCATTTCTAACCAGGTTTGACGATAGAGATTGGTTAAAGGAGCAAATCGATGGGTTTCACCACCTATAATAGCAATCATTAGGGGTAAGCGAAGTTGAGCCGCTCGAACCACGGATTGAGGAGTACCACCCACACCTACCCAAATCGGAATTTTATCTTGATAGGGTCGAGGATACACTCCTTGACCGCTAAGTTCAGGACGAAACTGACCTTTCCAATGCACAAACTCATTCTTCTGGATTTCTAATAATAATTTTAATTTTTCATCATAAAGAGCATCGTAATCTTCAAAGCGTAAGCCAAATAGAGGGAAAGCTTCTTGGAAGGAAGCTCGACCGACCACCATGCTCGCTCTTCCTTTAGAAATAAGATCTAAGGTCGCATAGTTTTGATATAAACGTACAGGATCAGTCGCAGATAAAATAGCAACAGCACTGGTTAAAATAATATTATCCGTAATCGCTGCAGCCGCAGATAAAATATTATGGGCAGCAGAATCGAGATATTCTGGACGATGGTGTTCCCCAATTCCATAAGCACTTAATCCACAATCATCAGCTAATTTGATGCGCTCTAACAAGTCTTGCATCGATTGATGACGATGTTCAGGCGAATGATCAAGCGGATTTTCTAACGAAGCGAAACTATCTATTCCAATTTCCATGATGGTATTTTAAAAAAGATTTTTAAATTATAAAAAGACTTCAGTAAAGGACAAACAATGAAACAACTAAAATATTCTTTTTTTATCATCTTCAGTGCTCAATTATTATTTGCTTGGGGAAAAACCGGTCACCGAACCGTGGGAGAAATTGCGCAGTATCAACTGACTCCTAATACTCTCAAACAAATTACTTTAATTTTAGGAGATCCTTCTCTAGCAGTAGCCAGTACTTGGGCTGATGAAATGCGCTCCAATCCAGATTTTAAACCTTATGATCCTTGGCATTATGCCAATATGCCTCTTGACAGGGAATATCATGAAATTAAAAAGTCAGAAAAAGGAGATATTGTTCAAGCCATTGATTTGTGTATCAATAAACTGAAAGATCCCAAAACGACACAGGAAGATAAAGCCTTTTATCTCAAATATTTAACTCATTTTGTGGGGGATATTCACCAACCGATGCATGCTGGTCGAGCAGAGGATAAAGGGGGAAATGATGTCAAAATCCGTTGGTTTGGACAATCATCCAATCTGCATCGCCTCTGGGATTCTGATATGATAGATGATTATCAAATGAGTTACACAGAGTTAGCTCAACACTTAATGGCTACTAGAGATAAAACTGGAATCGAAACCAAGGATGCCCATGCATGGATTTTTGAATCCCACCAATATACTAAAGAGATTTATGGCAATATTACGGAGAATGCCTATCTGAGCTATAACTATATTTATGATAATTTCGATTTAGTGAAAGATCGTTTATTCATTGCAGGTATTCGACTAGGAAATCTTCTCAATTCAATATTTGATGAGTGATTTTTCTATTCATTGGTTTCGAAAGGATTTACGATTAGAAGATAATCCTTCTTTTCACTTTGCAGCTTCTGAAGGAAGAATTGTTTTACCGATTTATATTCATGATACGGTCAATAATCAAGACAATCCTGAATTTCAAGAAGGGGAAGCCACTCGCTGGTGGCTCCATCATTCTTTAAAAGAATTAAATCAAAATATGGATCACCAATTACGATTTTTTTATGGAAATCCTCTACAAATTATACAAGAATTAATCGAGCAATATTCCATTCAATCGATCAGTTGGAATCGTTGTTATGAACCTTGGGAAATTGAAAGAGATACTGAAATAAAATCATATCTAAATCAACATAATATTGAAGTTAAAACATTTAATTCAAGTCTTTTATTTGAACCTTGGGAGGTCTTAAAAGAAGATCAAACTCCTTATAAAGTCTTCACGCCTTTTTACAAAAAAGGCTGTTTGGGACGTCATCCTGGCCCCAGGCAATTAGTAGCAAAACCCAAAGCTATCCAATGGGCTAATCTTCAATCTATTGGGACTAACTTAGAGTCGTTAGATTTGTTACCATCTCATCCATGGCACGAGAAATTACATCACTATTGGACTCCAGGTGAAAAGTCTGGAAAAATCATTTTACAAGAGTTTCTGAATGAGGGTCTTGATGGATATAAAGATGGACGAAATTTCCCTTCTTTAAAAAATGTCTCTCGATTGTCACCCTATTTACACTTCGGAGAGGTATCTCCTCATCAAATTTGGTTTGCTGATAAAACGGGTAAGCCTCAAAGAGATATCGATCATTTTCTCAGTGAGATTGGATGGAGAGAATTCTCTTACTATTTAATTTTCCATTTTCCTTCCATGTGCACAGAAAATCTTAATGGTAAGTTTGACAACTTTCCTTGGGACGAGAACCCTGAGTTTTTAAAAGCATGGAAAGAAGGAAAAACAGGCTATCCTATCGTGGATGCAGGAATGAGAGAACTATGGGAAACAGGGTATATGCATAATCGAGTACGGATGATTGTTGCTTCTTTTTTAGTGAAAAATCTCTTAATTCATTGGAAAGAAGGATTGGATTGGTTTCGAGACTGTTTATGTGATGCTGATTTACAGAATAATACCGCTAGTTGGCAGTGGACGGCAGGAAGTGGAGCGGATGCTGCTCCTTACTTTCGCATCTTTAACCCGATTTTGCAAGCGCGTAAATTTGACCCAGATGGTACCTATATCAAGCGATTTGTGCCAGAGTTAGCTTCTTTACCAGCAGAATTTCTTTTTGCTCCCTGGGAGACTTCTCCAGTGATTTTAGAAGAATATGGGATTGAACTGGGGAAAACCTACCCCAAACCATTAGTCTCCATTGAAGAATCAAGAGACTATGCTTTAAAAGCTTATGATAAAATTAAAGGATAATCCAAAAATTTGAGTAAGTTAAGCCTATGAACGAAAATTTAGTTGTCATTCTTGGGGCTCAATGGGGAGATGAAGGAAAAGGGAAGATAACTGATTATTTTGCCTCTCAGGCAGATTTCGTCGTTCGTTTTCAAGGTGGAAATAATGCTGGGCATACGATCATCTTAGACGATAAAATCCTTAAACTTCATTTAATTCCTTCTGGGGTGTTACATTCAACCTGTAAGCTTGTTATTGGAAATGGAGTGGTGATTGATCCTCGCGTACTTCAAAGAGAAATTGAGATGATTCAAGCAGAAGGACTGCCCTTAAATTTAGCCATCAGTGATCGCGCTCATTTGATTATGCCGTACCATGTAGAAATGGATTATCATTTAACCAATTTTCAAAATGAATTAGCTGCAGGAAGTACTAGGTCTGGTATTGCACCAGTATATGCAGATAAATTGTATCGACACGGTTTACGTGTTGCTGACTTATTGAACAAAGATTTATTTGAAAAGCGCTTGCGAAAATCCTATGATTTCAATCGTGCGGTCATTGAAAAAGTTTTTCAACAATCGATCAAACACACCTTTGAAGAAATTCTGACTGAGTTTCTTTCCTATGGAGAATTGATTAAACCTTATGTTGTCAATACCACCGAATTATTATCAAATGCTATAGCAAATCAACAAAGCATCATGTTTGAAGGGGCACAAGGCGCAGCCTTAGATGTTGATCATGGGTTGTATCCCTATACTACAAGCAGTAACACCATTGCTGGGCAAATTGAAGCAGGTAGTGGAATTGGTTTGAATCAACGCAAACGAATTATTGGAATTGCCAAAGCCTACCTTACTTATGTGGGTCGAGGGCCTTTTCCTACCGAAATGGAAGAAGAATTAGGAGAAAAAGTTCGACAAATTGGACAAGAATTTGGAACCACTACCGGACGTGCTAGAAGAGTTGGTTGGATCGATTTAGTTCAACTGAAGAATGCTCACCAGTTGAATCAATTTTCCGAATTAATTTTAACCAAAATTGATGTCTTATCCGGTATGGAGAATATCAAACTTTGTGTAGGCTATACGCTGAATGGAAAACACTTTAATCAAGTTCCAGCGGATATTGAGAATTTTCGACAACTCGTTCCTGTTTATGAAACCTTACCCGGATGGGGTTCCTTACCAAAACAATTGCAGGTTGATGAACTCCCACAACCCTTATTAAATTTTATTGAAAAGATAGAAGAAGTGGTTGGAACACGAGTGTCGTTGATTTCTTATGGGCCTGATCGCAACCAAACATTACAAATAAAATGAGTATTCCAAAAAAACCGTCACTCTTAGAAGGTGCTATTTCTCCTTTAGATGGAAGGTATCGAGAAAAAGTCGCTGAAATCGGATGTTATTTTTCTGAAGAAGCCTTAATGCGCTATCGGTTATTTGTTGAAATTGAGTATTTAATTTTTCTACATGCTTCAGTTAAGGAATTGAAACCTATTTCTTTAAAAGATCAAAAAACTTTAAAAAATCTTCATAGCGATTTTTCACAGCAAACCTATAAGCAAATCAAGAAAATAGAATCAAAATCTCACCATGATGTCAATGCGGTGGTGGAATATCTTTCCCTTCACGTATTGAAGAAAATGCGAAAGGATTTAGCATCGATGGTGCATTTTGGATTAACTTCCGAAGATGTCAATAATTTAGCCTATGGACTAATGGTGCAAGATGCCTGTATTGAAGTCCTTATTCCTCGACTTAAAGTATGCGTTAAAGACCTTCAAAAACTGGCTAAAACAACTGCCAAAATGCCGTTATTAGCTTTGACGCATGGTCAACCAGCTACTCCTACAACCTTAGGAAAAGAATTTCAAATTTTTGTCCAACGAATCAATCGACAATTATCCCAACTATCTGCGCATCGTTTAATGGGAAAATTAGGGGGAGCTACTGGTTCTTTAGCCGCCCATCATCTTGCTTTTCCTCAGCATGCTTGGCAAGTCTTTTCGAAAAAATTTGTCCATCATTTAGGCTTAGAACACAATCCTTTAACCACTCAGGTAGAACCAGGGGATTCGTTAGCAGAATTGTTTCATTTATTAGTACGAATCAATAACATTTTCCTAGATTTATCAGTGGATTGTTGGCAGTATATCAGTCGCAATCTTTTTATTCAGCAAAATAACGCTAAAGAAGTTGGCTCTAGTGTGATGCCTCATAAAATCAATCCGATCCACTTTGAAAACGCTGAGGGTAATTTAGAACTCGCCAATCAGCAGTTGATTTTCTTTGCTAACAAACTAACCCGTTCCAGACTACAACGAGATTTAAGTGGTAGTACTGTGATGCGTAATCTTGGGGTAGGACTGGCTCATAGTCTATTAGGGTATAAAAGCGTGCAAGAAGGCCTTTCACGATTAACACCAAATCAAAAACAACTCCAAGAAGAATTAAATCAACATTGGAATATTTTAACTGAAGGGGTTCAAACTATTCTTCGTAAATCAGGTGAACAATCAGCATACGACAATATTAAAAAATTATCGAAAGGAAAAATGCTTGATCAAAATGCTTACATAACGCTGATAAAATCGTTACATTTATCTGAAGTTGATCAAGAATTATTATTATCTCTTTCACCTGAGAATTATTTAGGAGTAATAGATAAAATAATGGAAAGAAAAAAATGAAAAAACTTTCTTTATTAATAACACTTCTTTTCATCTGGACCTGCAGTAGCGGAGGAGGAGGTTCACCTACTGAACCCAAAGAACCAGCACCAGTTGCTAATTTTACTGCAAGCCCTACCAATGTAACTCAAGGACAAGCAGTTACCTTTACTAGTACTTCTACTGGAACCATTACCAGTTATTCCTGGAATGTCGATGCTGATCCAGCAATAGAGGCAACTACTGCAACTTATGAACATACTTACGAAGAGGTTGGAACCTATAGTGTAACCTTAACTGTTACTGGTCCTGGAGGAAGCAATCCTAAAACCGTAGATGATATGATTACTGTATCAACTGCAGCTCCAACTCCAACTACTGCAACCTCACAAACGGTACAAGAAGATGGAAGTACTACCATTAGCTTAACAGCGACTGATCCCAATGGACAAGCAGTGACTTTTGCTATTACTACTGATCCAACGAACGGTACTGCTACTTTAAGTGGTACCGATATTACTTATACCCCGAATGCAAATTTTTATGGTACGGATAGTTTTGATTATACTGCATCCAATGGAAATTATACCTCAGAACCAGTAACTATTACTATTACGGTGGGAGCAGTAGATGATGGAGACCCCACCACCAACGATATCTCAGCAACCACCGATGAGGATACACCAGTTACTCTGACCTTAGATGCTACTGAAGTCGATGGAGATAGTTACTCCTTTGCTATTCGTACGCAACCGACCAATGGAACCTTAGGAACCATTAGCAATAATCAAGTTACCTATACTCCCAATGACAACTGGAATGGGGAAGACACCTTTACCTTTGAAGCAACGGATGATAAAACTTTTAATCGTAGAAACATTGCTACTGCTACCATCACGGTTAATGCCGTTAACGATGCCCCTGTAGCCAATGATGTGACAGCTTCGATGGATGAAAATAAAATCAAATTAGAAACTAATTCGTTTTCTATAGTTACAAGCCAAATTAATGATGATAATCTATCTATTATCAAAAAAAATTCATCAATAAATGAGTCTCCTGCTTTCAATAGATTTTTTAATATCACCTTAGATGCTTCAGATATAGATGGAGATGATTTGACGTATACTCTTCAATCAACCCCCTCAAATGGGACAGCTTCTTTGAATGGTAAAATATTAACTTATACACCAACACAGGATTATTACGGAGACGATTCATTAACGTACAAAGTAAATGATGGCGAACTTGATAGTAATACTGCTTCTATAAATATTACAATTAATTCAGTCAATGACGCACCCGTAACCGAAGATCAATCTGCTTCTACGGATGAGGATATTGCAGTGGAGATTACCTTGACTGCAACTGATGTGGAAAACGACAATCTTACCTTTACTATCGTTAGTGATGTTAGCAATGGAACCACCAGCTTAAGTGGAGCAACGGTTACCTATACTCCAACAGCAAACTATAACGGAACCGACACCTTTACCTTCAAAGCCAATGATGGAACCGATGACAGTAATACCTCTACCGTTACTATCACCGTTGCTTCTGTAGAAGATAGTCCAACCACCAACGATATAACTGCATCCACAGATGAAGATGCGGCCGTTGATATTACCTTAGATGGATCGGATGGAGATGGAGATAGTTTAACCTACTCTGTAGTTACCACTAATAATGGATCGGTAACCATCTCTGGTGCAATTGCAGTATATACTCCTAATGCCAATTACAATGGAACTGATACCTTTACCTATAAAGCGAATGATGGCGACGAAGACAGTAATACAGCAACGATTACTGTCACGGTCAATGCAGTCAACGATGCTCCGACCATCCAAAACATGGAAGAAATCGAAGGGGTAGAAGACACCGATCTGACCATTACCCCCTCTGGAGAAGACATCGATGGAGATAATCTCTCGTTTTACGTGGTGGATCAACCTACCCAAGGTACCATGACTGAAAAAGGAGCCACCCTCATCTATACCCCCAATGCAGACTTTTACGGAGCCGATAGCTTAACCTATAAAGCCTATGATGGGACCACGTACAGTGAAGCCAAGAAGATACCATTGTTCATCGACAGAGGACCTAGGGACTGGCCGTTTATATATCATGATCCAGGAAGAAATGGATCAATGAATAATAGACCACATAACTGGGAAGGAAAAATGTTTGATTATAATGGAAATGGAAGAGCGGATATGATTGGTTTTTCCTATTATGTTCAGGTTGCAGAGGAGCCAGATAATTATGGAAATTTAAACGGATATATAACTATAGACACTATTGATGCAATCAGTAGTATACCAGATGAGATTATTGGATCAGATGATTCTTATTGGAATGGAGGTACTGCAGAATTTGGACATATTAATAACGATGGCATTGTTGATATGTTTTTGAGCTTTCAAAGAGAATATTGTAGTCCATGGCCTGATTGTGAACATGATACTGGCCCGAGTGTGATTGGTATTAGTAATAATGGTGATTACGATTGGCAATTAGTTAGTGAGAACTTAAAATTTTGGCAAGATGGTAATATAGAATTTACTGATATTGATTCAGATGGAGATATAGATATTATTGCTCAAGATAATGAAGCCTACAAAGTTTCAAGAGACTATTTAATCATATACAAAAATGATGGAAGTAATACATTTACGGAAGAAAGAGTTTCACTAAGTCAACAAGTATCTTTAGAAGAATTTAGAGTCAAAGATTTAGATAAAGATGGTTATAAAGATATTATTGGGTTCGGAGGCGGAGGAACTGGTTCGCTTCATATTTTATATGGAACAAGTCAATGGGATGTATTTGATTATGAAGAATTAAATTTTGCAGATGAGTCAGATTCATTTCAAGATTTAACAATAGTAGATTTAGAGAATGATGGATATTATGAGATTTTAACTCATAGATATATTAGTAGTAGAGTGCCAGATAATACTTTTCAAACATATCTTTTTAGGTCCAATGCATCTAGAGGATATTACATTGATACAAATACTCAATATAGTTTAGAGTTTAATTCTGTTGCTGGACCAATTTTAAAAACTCAAGCATGGGATTTTGATGGTGACGGTGACGATGATATATTTATTAATCTTTTCAATGAATGGAATCCCGATGTAAAATATGTTGATGCTGGAGGAGGTTGTTGTTACTGTTGGCACAGAGACTTAGATAGTGAAGCGAATGGAACACTTAATAGAGGATATTTTTGGAAAAATAATAATGGTGTTCTTGAAAAGACATTTTTTAATATTAAAGAAGATGAATGTACTTTTGATTCTTTTTATGGATTCGAAGGAATTTTTGACTAGGTTTTAGATGAAACACTTTTTAATACTACTGAGTATTGCATTTATCTGGACCTGCAGTAGCGGAGGAGGCGGCAAAAAAGGTCCCACCGAACCGACCACTCCAACCCAACCCCCTACAGTGAGTAATCTAACTATTACTACTAATGAGGATACTCCTGCTGCCATTACCTTACAAGGAACCGATCCTGGAAACTTTGCGCTGACCTATGCCATCACCACTGCACCCAGCAAAGGAACTTTTACGCTCAGTGGGAAAGCTGGAACTTATACCCCCAATACCAATTACAATGGAGCCGATAGTTTTATCTACACCGCTTCCAATGGATCCTATACCAGTAGCAATGGAACTGTCAGTATCACCATCACGGCGGTGGATGATGATCCCAACTCCATGAATGTCAGTGCCGTCACAGAAGAAGATACCAGTGTGACCTTCACTTTAGAAGCCGAAGAGGTGGATGGTGATAGCATTACCTTCCAACTCAAAACCAATCCTTCCAATGGCTCGGCTTCGATAAGCAATGATCAAGCCACCTATACCCCCAATGAGAACTATTATGGCAGTGATAGTTTTACCTTCGAAGCGGTGGATAACAGAAACCGTTCTATCCTCAACACGGCCACTGCTAGCATCACCATTACTCCAGTCAACGATGCTCCGACCATCCAAGACATGGAAGAAATCGAAGGGGTAGAAGACACCGATCTGACCATTACCCCCTCTGGAGAAGACATCGATGGAGATAATCTCTCGTTTTACGTGGTGGATCAACCTACCCAAGGCACCATGACTGAAAATGGAGCTACCCTCATCTATACCCCCAATGCAGACTTTTACGGAGCCGATAGCTTAACCTATGCAGCCTATGATGGGACCACGTACAGTGAAGCCAAGAAGATACCGTTGTTCATCGACAGAGGACCTAGGGACTGGCCGTTTTTATATGATTATAGATGGTTGGATGGTGTAGCTCATACTCAGCCTGCAGATTTTGAAGGAAGATGGGCGGACTATGATAAAAATGGATTTCCTGATTTAGCTTTTAATCTTTACCCTGAATTTAAAGGGATTGGAATGGTGGATGCAGATGGAGTAATTTTTCAAAGATTAATAATTCCAGAAGATGAATTCCCAGATATTGATTTTACAAAGATATTAGGAGGTTATTTTGGTTTTGGAGATGTCAACAAAGATGGTTATGATGATATTTGGTATAATCCATTTCAAGAAGAGGTGGTAGATGGAATATGTTGTGATATATCAGCAGGACCACTCTTTATTATTTTAACTAATGGAGGTTATGATGATGTAAAATGGATACATGTAGATAGTAATTTGAATTTTTGGGAAAGTGAGGCGATGTATTTCAATGATTTTGATAATGATGGTGATATAGATTTAGTTGGAAGAAGAGCTAATCCTAGTCCAAATCCCCCGTATTTAAGTTTTTATAAAAATATTGATAATCAATCTTTTACTTTGGATAAAACAATATCTTTAAATCACTATTTTTCTTCTTTTAAGCTTAGTGACCTGAATAATGATGGTTTCTCAGATATAATAAGTTTTGGAAGCTATTCTGAAGATTATAATGATAACCCTGGTATGATTGTTTTGTTTTCAAATAATTCTAATAATAACTATACTGAATTTTATCATGAAATTGATATTGGAGTACCAAGAGATATTACTGTTGTAGATTACGATAGCGATGGAAATAAAGATGTACTATTAATTTTAGATACTTTTGAAGAACCTTTCGCTCAAGCTTATGTAAATAAGCTTTATGCTTTTAAAGGCACAGGATCATCGTTTTTTAGAGATACTTCCCAAAAAGATTTTGATAATATAACTTATTTAAGACCAGGACAAATTGGAAGAACAACTGCTTGGGATTTTGATAATGATGGAGATAAAGATATTTTTCACTTGATTGCTTATAAAAATAATGATCCATTTACTATTAATGGAAAATTGTTTAAGACTTGTGCTAGTTTTGATTTCACTTCAGATGCTTTAAATAATGAGGTTTTAAATCAAGGATACTTTTGGAAAAATAATGACGGTTTTCTTGAAAAGACATACTATTCAACTAAACCAGACACTTGCCACTTTGAATATCCGTCATATTGGGGATATTTTAAAGAATAGCATTTTTCAACCTTTATCTGTCACAGAGACTTCGATAGTGAAGCGAATGAAACACTTAATAGTGGATATTCTTGGAAAAATAATGACGGTGTTTTACTTTTGATTCTTTTAATGGATTCGAAGTGATTTTTGACTAAATTTTTAAGAGATATAGCAAAATGAAAAAACTTTCTTTATTAATAACACTTGTTTTTATCTGGACCTGTTCTTCACCAACCAAGAGTAAACCAGCTCCACAACCGCCAACCGTAAACAATCTAAGTATTACAACGAACGAGGATACCCCAGCTACTTTTACTATGACTGGATCCGATCCAGAAGGAGCAGCCTTAACCTTTAGTATAAGCACTCAACCTACCAATGGAACAGTGACCATCAGTGGTGCAGCAGGAACCTATACTCCCAAAGAAAATTATCATGGTCAAGATACGTTTGCCTATATTGCCAGTGATGGGACTTTATCATCAACTGCAGGCCTAGTATCGGTTACCATCACGGCGGTGGATGATGATCCTAACACCATGGATGTAACTGCTACAACGGATGAAGATACTAGTGTGATCATCACCTTAGAAGCCGAAGAAGTCGATGGAGATAATATTACCTTCCAACTCAAAACCAATCCTTCCAATGGAAGTGTGACCATCAGCGGAAATCAAGCCACCTATACCCCAAACGAGAACTACTACGGCAGTGATAGCTTTACCTTCGAAGCAGTTGATAGTAGTGCAAAACGCATGGTAAATGTTGCCACTGCTTCAATCACCATCAATCCTGTGAATGATGCGCCAGTTGTTAATCCATCAGAAGCTGAAGCGTATGATAATGCAGGAATTAATTTAGATATTGAAGTAACCGATGTGGATGATGAGAATATTACATTACAAATCGTGAATCAACCTAAAAACGTTTCGGCATCAATCAATGGTTTAACTTTAGAAATAGATAATCCGAATTTATATTGGGGAACTGATGAATTAACCATCAGTGCGTACGATGGGACAGATTATTCAGAAACTGTTACAATCTCATTAGGTTTTAAAAGGAACATTAATTATAATGTTCCATCTCACGATTATAAAAATTATGTAATGCCATGGTTTGATTTGGCTTCCATTACAACAGAAGCTGGCATTGACTGTTGGCATTGTAATACAAGTTCAGCTTATGCAGATTTTAATGGAGATAATTACTTTGATATTGTGCTACAGCCTGATGTCAATGATGGCGTACCAGTTGACACTTATTTTTTAATTAATAACGGCGATAATTCATTTTACATTGATAATGATTTTCCAATTTCAAATAACATTGAAGCGTTTTCTAGTAGAAAAACTATAGTTGGAGATTTTAATTTAGATGGCAAACCAGATGTTGTAAGACCTCATGGAGCTCACGGATTTTATGGACAACCTACTATTACACTCAGTAAAGAAGATGGATACGAAGTAGTGCTTTTAGATAGTGGGCCAGTTTACCATTATCATACTGTATCAAGTGGGGATATAGACAATGATGGAGACTTAGATTTATTTTTTGCTGAAAATCAAGTCTTTGATGGTTTCATGATTAATGATGGAATGGCAAACTTTTCATGGTATGGTATTAACGAAATAATTCAAGGAGCTGACAATCTTAGAGGGTTGTATACATCCGATATGACGGACATAGACAATGATGGAAACATTGATTTAATTCTTGGTGGAAATTTTGCGCTAGATGATGATCGTCCTGAATTATTGGGTCCTACTGTTTTCTGGGGTGATGGAACTGGTAATTTTTCTTTTGATAATTCAACTATTTTATACGAAAGAAGAGAAATTTCTTATGCTGACATTGCAGTAACCCATGATTTTGCTGTGAATGATATTGATGGAGACGGTTTGAAGGATATTGCGCTGCAAAGCGGTCTAGATGCAACCAATAATGAATCTTTGTATCAAACTGTTATGTCAACTGGCAATAGAGCTTTTGAAGATAGAACAGAACAGGTAATGAATAATTTTATAGTAAATACTGCTAATCATGTTTGGATTATTTTAAGGGACATGGACAATGACGGAAATGTGGACCTCGTTGAAGGCGAGCCAAGGTTGCCAGTATTTAGTCCACCCTATCAGCGAAAATCTTCCTGGTGGAGATGGACTGGTTCTTCTTTCTTGAAAGTTCAATAATAGAGGATTATTTAATGAAAAAAATTTTAATATTATCGCTTATAACCTTTACTTTAGGTCAAAACAATATTTCTGAAAGAATAGAGTTTATGAGTGCCAATCCTTTTTCTTTTCAACAAATTATTTTAGATCTAGATAGTCAAACTCCCCAAGCGGTTTTCGGTGACTTAATGTTTCCAGCAGAGTTTGATTCTTCCAAAAAATATCCTCTTATTATTGGAAATGCTGGAAGTTTGAATTGGGCAGAACATCATTTGAAATATCTAGAAATGTATCGTCAATTAGGGTTTGCTACCTTTCAGTTACGCAGTTTTGATGCTCGAGGTGTTGATTCGACAGTAGGAGATCAAGTCGAAGTGACTGTAGCCATGGTGATTTTAGATAGTTATCGTGCTTTAGAATTGTTGAGTAGGCATCCCAATATCGATGCAGAAAATGTGGGAATTACCGGTTGGAGTTTAGGAGGTGGAGTTGCTTTGTATTCGGCTTGGATGCCCTTAGTGAAAGCCATCAATGGTGGAGCCTATCAATTTGCAGCGCATTTACCCATTTATCCACCGTGTTTTGTCTATCCAGTTACGGAAGAAAGTATGGAATTTACGGCGGCACCTATTCATATTTTAGCTGGAGGAGCAGATAATTGGGTTCCAGCGGTAGCCTGTAGTGAATTAATTGATCAATTAAAAGCGAACAATATTCCGGTAGATATTGATATTACCATCTACGAAAACGCCCATCATTCTTTTGATAAAACTAATGTGCCCTTAACCGTTCGAGAAAATGGATATACTTTGGGAGATTGTCGTTTTCCTATGAATGAGGATGGAACGATTTATTATTCCGAAAACATCAAACTTTCTATTAATCAACCTTGGAAACAAAAATTAGCGCTTGCTACTTGTGCAGGAAGGGGTCCAACGATGGGAACCAACGAAGAAGCTCGTCAACAAGCTTTTGCCTACAGTGCTTGGTTTTTTACTAAGCATTTGATGGAAAATAATCAATAAGGATTAAATAGATTTTTTTTCGTAAATTTTAAAAAATAGGAGATTAGAATGAACCTCAATACCTTAAATCAAAAACTAGACCAATATCATTTATTAAAACATCCATTTTATGTTGCATGGAATAATGGAGAATTAACCCAAGAAATCTTACAAGATTACGCGGAACAGTATTATCAACATATCAAAGCTTTTCCTCGCTATATTAGTGCCACACATTCTCTTTGTGAGGATATTGAAAAAAGAAAAATTTTGCTCGAAAATCTAAGCGATGAAGAAGATTTTTCTAAAGATCATCCATTATTGTGGAAACAATTTGCACAGGCGGTCGGTTCTGATACAAATGCTATTGAGACTCTACCATCTGAGGTATTTACTAAAGAGCTTATTGAGAATTTCTTTCGTTTATGTCGATCTTCTTATGCCGAAGGATTAGGTGCTTTATATGCGTATGAGCGTCAAGTGCCTGAAATCGCAGATACCAAAATTGAAGGTCTTAAGAAATTTTACAATGTTGATTCTAAGGAAGGCTTAGAATACTTTACTGTTCACATGGAAGCGGATGTAGAGCATCGTGAACAAAGTGCTTCTTTGATGAGACAATTATCCAAAGAAGAACAACTTCTTGCTGAAGAAGCAGGGATGAGCACTGTTAAGCACTTATGGAATTTTCTCTCCGGTTTATGTGTGAAGCATAACATTGCAATGAATTAAAAATTGTGAAGATAGAGCAAATATATACCGGTTGTTTAGCGCAGGGAGCGTACTATATTGAAAGCAATGGGGAAGTAGCAATTATTGACCCATTACGTGAAATAACTCCTTATATTGAACGTTTAACACAGCATAATCATACTTTAAAGTATATTTTTGAAACACATTTTCACGCTGATTTTGTCAGTGGTCATGTCTCTTTAGCAGCTAAAACGGGTGCACAGATTATTTATGGTCCCAATGCTGATACGCAATTTGAAGCCTATAATGCCCAAGATTTAGAAGTCTTTCAAGTGGGAGATTGTACGATTCAAGCCATTCATACACCTGGACATACCTTAGAGAGTACTTGTTATTTATTGAAAGACGCTGAAGGGAACTCGAAAGCATTATTTTCTGGAGATACCCTCTTTATTGGGGATGTTGGACGTCCAGACTTAGCGCAACAAGGATTAACGATGACCAAAGAGGATTTAGCTGGCATTTTGTATGATTCTTTACGTCAAAAAGTAATGAAATTAGATCCGTCTACCATTATTTATCCTGCTCATGGCGCTGGAAGTGCCTGTGGAAAAAAAATGAGTAGTGAAACTTCAGATACATTAGGCAATCAACTAGAAACCAATTATGCTTTAAGAGCCGATATGACCAAAGAGGAATTCATCGCTGAAGTCCTTGATGGTTTAGGAGATCCTCCGGGATATTTTTCAGCAAATGTTCGTTTAAATCAAGAAGGATATGAGGATGTTGATACTCTCTTGTCTCAATCAAATGACAACTATCTTTCTCCAGATCAGTTTGAAGAATTAGCCAATCAAGAGCATCCTTTAATGTTAGATGTAAGAACCGTAGAGGAATTTTCTAGGGCACATATCCCTAATAGTATTTTTGTGGGACTATCAGGTCCCTTTGCTCCATGGGTAGGGGAGTTAATTGTCGATGTTCAAACGAGTATTCTATTAATTACCAATTCCAAAGAGCAATATGAAGAAGCTCGTATTCGTCTTTCAAGAGTAGGATTTGATAATGTTCTTGGAACCCTAGAAGGGGGAATCGATGCTTGGGTAGCAACGGGAAAAGAAGTGGCTTCTTTAGAAAATATTTCTCCTGAAGAATTTATGGGTGCATATCAAGGTAAAAATATTTTAGATGTACGTAGTGATAGTGAATTTTCTATTAGTGCAATACCAACGGCCAAGCACATTGCTTTGAATAAATTGAACCTTCAAATGGATCAGCTTTCAAAAGAAGATACTACCTATTTATATTGCGGAAGTGGGTATCGTTCTGTGATATCATGTTCTATTTTGAAATCGCGTGGTTATCATAACTTAATCAATGTCCAAGGGGGTTTTGGGGCATTATCTAAGTTAATGCAATAGTATTGTTAATTTGCTCAAATTAACGTATTATCAAGCCAATATTTATGAATATTGAACAAATAAAAGAAACAATCACCACCGTTTATGATTATCCAATTAACGGAATTGTTTTCAGAGATATCACCACTTTATTAGAAAATCCAGATGCATTTCGTTCTACTGTAAAAATTATGGTAGATAAAGTTGCTCATTTAGACTTTAATAAAGTTGTGGGTATTGAATCACGTGGTTTTTTCTGGTCAGCTCCCTTAGCTTATGCAACTAAGGCTGGTTTTGTTTTAGCTAGAAAGCCGGATAAATTACCTCGAGAAACTGCTTTTCGTGAGTTTACTTTAGAATATGGAAACACCAGTGTCCACATTCATAAAGATGCGATTCAACCTGGAGATAAAGTCTTAATCGTTGATGATTTAATTGCTACAGGCGGTACTGCCTTAGCCACCGCGGAAATTTGTGAAGAATTAGGTGCAACAGCTATCCATACGATCGCATTAATTGATCTTCCTGCATTAGGAGGTTCAAAAAAGATTGCTGAAAAATATGGTGAAGTTATTACTTTGATAGATTACTAAGTTACTCAAATAAAGAACTAAACTTAGCAAACCGAAGCAAATTTCCATTGAGAATCATTTCCCCATTTCGTAAAGCTTGCTTACCATCCTTGGTTTTTAAAAGAATACTTTTCCATACGTTTGAATCAACTGTTACAATGACATCATAATCCTCAGAAAATGAATTAGTAATTTCTGCGATTTGATTTCGTATGATGACTCCATATTGTTCTTGAGTATCAGGGAAATTGAATCCTACTCGAAGAAATTCTCCTTTAGCCTTTTCAACATTTAAACGAGTAGGGATCGATTCAAAAAAGGCTTGTAATGGAACAGAATTGGCATCGGTTGGACTAATCAAATAGTCCTCAAAGGTTTTTCCATTTCGCAATTCGAGTGCTTCAGAAAAATAATAATTTCTAGCAATAGGATTCTCTTCTAAGGAACCTAAGGTTTCCAAGGAATGTATATAGCGATTGACAATCAATGGATCTTGAGGAAATACACTAAAACCTATATCAGATAATTCGGCTGCCCATTGATAATTATTTTCTTCCATTGCTTGATCAATTTGAAGAATGAGTTGCTCTTTACCTCCAAGCATCTCAATGAGATTTTGACTTCTTTCAAGATGGGATAACGGCTCGAGGTTAACTGCTTTTCCATCAAAAAATCCTAAATAACCATTATAGACATTGCGAATACTCCAACTGACTTTTCCATATTTTTCCTCTAAATCAAACTGATTATCAAAAAAGTCTGGATAAATAAAGTTAGAAACAAGTTCATCCGGAGTCATTCCTTGATTCATTCCTCGAATGACGTAATCATGAATATATTGAATGGCATCTCGATAGACAGTTAAACGACGATCAATTTCTTCTTTATTGGATAAATAAGGTCCATGACAACTCAAGAGATAATCTGCTTGGTAAGTGCGCATTTTATCCACGGATTGATACCATTTCTTCGTATCACGATAACTACTTCCTCGAATCGTATACAGATTGGGAAAACGCATGTAATAATTATCTCCCGCAATTAACAGTTTTTTATCAGGATAATAAATGAGAATCTGATCATCAGTTTCTCCAGGAGCATGTTGCACTTCAAGAGTTATTCCTGCAATCGTAATGGTACTCTTCTCTCCAACAAAAAAATCAGTAGGGTAGACCACTGGAGATTGATCAAAACTCCATTGCAGTGAAGAGCCTAATCCTTGACCATTTTGAAGTTCAGGAGGGAGATAAAAGCCAAATTGTTTCATCCCCCGTTGGGTTAAAATGGGTCGAATCAAGTTGTTTTGATCTGTAAATCCTTTTTCAAAAGTTTGATGGGCATAAATCTTAGTATTTTCATTGACAAAAGAAGGAGAACCTCTCCAATGATCGACATGTGAATGAGTATAAATTATTCCAAGAATGGGTTGATTAGAAATTTTCTGAAATTCTCTAAAAATTTCTTGAGCTGTTTCAGGGTTTTCTGTGGTATCAATCACGATATTTCCTTGATCTCCAACAATTAAGATTGAATTTGCTAATCCGTAACCGATAGCGATATACACATTATCAACTACTTGATAGACTTTCTGTTCAACATAAAACTGATCAGCTTCTTGAAAATTCGAGGCGTTTTGAACAGTTTTTGGTGGAGCAGAAATTGATTGTTTTTGACAGGAAAATAATAGAAAAAGAAACAGAAATAGAATTTTTTTGTTACTCATTTTATAAAATATACATCATTATAAATTAGAATTATAAATAAATTCAGCTTGTCTACAGGAACAATTATTTTGTAAAACAGTATTATATACGTGAAATATATCTCATACACTCAAGAAGGATTTACTCCCACAGAAGAAGTTAGTTTTAATTTTTCTAAAAATTATTTAAGTATTGTTCGTGGATATCAAGTTTTCACTTTTTTTCGAACAATGAATATGAAACCAATTTTTCTTGATGATCATTTGGATCGCATTTTTTCTAATGCTTTATCCATGCACATGGAAGTTCCGTTTTCAAAAGAAGAGCTAAAACAGAAGGTTTTTCAAACCTTAGAGCACAATAAATCTTCATTAAATGAATTGAATATCATGATTCTTTTTGCTGGAACCACTGCTCTAAAATATTCTCCTTTAAGTACGGACCAACCCATAGATCTTTATATCATTATTTCTCCTGTTAAAGAGTATAGTCAAGAATATCTTAGTGGAGTATCTCTAGGGTTGTTTGAGTATGCGAGAAATATGGGTGAGGTTAAAGCACCCTTTACTTATTTTGGTGGGATTTTAGGTGAGCATCAATTAGTCAAAACAAAAAAATACGATGAAATCTTATTTACCGATCAAGGACTAATCTTAGAAGGATCCACTTTTTCTTTTTTTGCAGTTAAAGGAAGTAAAATTATAACTCCTCCAACGGATGGAAAAATCTTGGAAAGCGTGACAAGAAAAAATGTGATTCAGAGTTGTTTAGATGGATTTGAGTTTGAAGAAAGGCCGATTCTAGTGGAAGAAATATCTTCTTTTGATGAAGCGTTTATAACTTCTGCAAATCGTGGAGTTGTTCCCGTATTAAAAATCGACGGTTCATTAATTTCTTCTTCCGTCGGTTCAGTAACATCTTCAATCAAAGAACGATATTGGTCTCTAATATCTTAAAAGTTTTTTGAAACTTTTTTAAGATAAAATCATTAAAATAATAAACAAGCTAAGGAGAAAAAAATGAGAAATGTTATTGTTGTTGTCTTTCTTTCAATATTTATTACAAACTGTGCAATTCCTATATCAAATCGAGCTGTTGCTGATTCGAATGATTTTACCCTAGGGAAAGTTCAATCACAGCTTACTAAAGGGATGTCTGCGGATGAAGTTGTAAGATTATTCGGTTCTCCTAATTTGGTAACTAGTACAAAAGATGGTGGTGAATCATGGACTTATGATAAGATATCTCAAGAATCTGAAGCATCATCGCGTTCAGGTATGGGTGCAGGAAGTAGTGGTAATTTTTTTGGTTTTTTAACTGGTGGTAAAGCGAAAAGCTCTAGAGAAAGCAAAAATCTTACTTTAATGATTAAATTCGATTCGAACGACACCGTCACTGATTTTAAATATCAAAGTGTAAAATATTAAATGTCTAGAAAATATTTCGTTCATTTTGTTTTAGTTGTTCATTTTTTTGTAATAGGGTGTGCCTTTTCAGTTCCTTCTACTGAAAAAACAACTGCAACGCAACGAGCCATTGAAACCAAAGAGTATAGCGTTTCAAAAAAAGAGCTTATGAAAGCATCCGTTTCCACTTTTCAAGATCTTGGATATACGATTAGTGTAATCAATGAAGAGTTTGGCATTATTACTGCCAATAAAATAGAACCAGGTGGTCAAGTTGTTGAAGATGAACCTAGTTTTAATCCTTTAGTAGTTTTGGGAGCTATTTTCTTAGTTTCTGCTTTATTTGCTGATGACGACGATCATCATGAGGAAAGAGGTCATTGGAGAGGAAGGTCCTCTAATGGAGATACTGTAGTCATAAAAGATGAAACCTTAACTGCTACTTTAAATATTACTGAAATCACAGAAGATCCGTTACTATCCAGTTTGAGAATTAATTTTGACAGTAGAGAGAAAAAAGCTTCTGTGCAATTTTTTAAAGAGTTTTTTGCCGCTATAGAAAAGTCTTTGTTTTTAGATCAAAATCTTTAAAATTCTTCCGTGAGAATTTTAGTATCATTCCTCTGCTTTCTAACCTTAATGTTCGGTACAGGAACTGGGGGAGCAAAAGATCAATCTGTCACTTTATTGCATCGAGGAAGATCAATCCCTATAATGTCTGATGATAATTCAATGTTAATTACTAGCGCATATTCTTCATTGCAATCTAGGGAAATTGAAATATTTGACGATAATTATACTTTAAAACAAACTCTTTACTCACCTAATCCTTCTCAGGGAGATGATTTTGGTCAATCGACATTTATCAAAGATAATTTTTTAGTGGTTGGTGCTCCAGGTGCTGATAATGGAAAAGGTGCAGTCTATTTATATCAAAAAATAGATGATACTTGGAATTTTATCAGGGAGATTTCGAATCCTAATTCCGCATTACAGAATCGTTCTCATCAGTTTGGGCATCAAGTAATGATTTCGGATGTGTATCTCATTGTTTCATCTCCATTTGATGGAAATGGAAAAGTGTATTTTTTTGATTTAGATTTCGAAAATTCTTTTCCATTGCGTTACACTCTTCAACCTCCCATGCATCAGAGAAACGAAAGTAGGGATCCAGAACTATTAGTAGAATATGGTTTTGGAATTGATATGGATTTAAAAGAGAATGAAGTATTGATTGGTTCTGATCATAATGCCGCTTTTTATTTTAGTATTGAATCGTTGACGAAAGATTTTTCACTAATGGATTATGAAATTCCCTATAATCATACCCATGAATATGCTTATGATCATTTATTTGCTAGAACGGTAAGTATTGGAGAGAACTATCTTTTTATCAGTTCATTAGGTTGTGATGAAGGAAGCGGAAAAGTAAGATTTTATAATAAAAATGATCTTAACACTTATATCGAGGTTTACCCTGAAGATAAAATAAACAATCAGTATTTTGGCTATCAAGTGTCTGAAAATGATACTAAGGTTATTATTTCTTCATTCAATGGTTCAGATTTTTATTCATTAGAAAAAAATACAGCAGGGGAGATTGATTTTACTTCTATCAATAAGATTTCATTAAAAGATGACCAAACGTTCGGTAGAAGCTTTATTTTGAAAAAGGATACGTTATTAACTGAAAATTATTATAACGACTCTATAGTTGAATTTTCAACTCAAGATTGGTCTACAATAAGAGAATTTTCTTTATCATCTAATTCAACTGAATCACGAAGTGCTGCTGAATGTCAAGGTGGAGTTGCTGCTGGATATCCATGTAACAACGTTGATTTATTGGCCTTTATGAATAAAGCATCCATTGGAGGATCCAATCGAACTACCACCAATGATATCTGGGGTTGGACAGATTCATCTTCAGGAAAAGAATATGCGATTGTGGGTATGAGCAATGGAACTTCTTTTGTGGATGTGTCAGATCCTGAAAATCCAGTGTATATCGGAATTCTTCCTACAGCTACTACGAGTTCAACTTGGAGAGATATTAAAACCTACAACGATTATGCGTTTATTGTATCCGAAGCTGGGGGACATGGACTTCAAATATTAGATTTGACCAAGCTAAGAAATTTTAATGGAAGCCCTATTACTTTCTCAACAGACGCTTACTATACTCAATTTGGCAATGCACATAATATTTTTATCAATGAATCTACTGGGTATGCTTATGCAGTAGGTACCAACACATGTGGAGGCGGGTTGCATGTAGTTGATATAAGAAATCCCTTAAATCCTTCTCAAGCAGGTTGTTTTGCTGATCCCAATACGGGTAGATCGGGAACCGGTTATGTCCATGATACACAATGTGTGATTTATCAAGGACCTGATGCGGATTATCAAGGAAAAGAAATTTGTTTTGGTTCCAATGAAACTGCCGTTTGGATAGTAGATGTCTCAACAAAAATTACGGACACAGTTGGTGCAAGCACCATTGCACTTGGAAATTATAGTTATGGATATACACATCAAGGTTGGTTGACAGAAGATCAACGTTATTTTATTCAAAATGATGAGTTAGATGAGTATTATAATTATACCTCAAATACTCGTACAATTATTTGGAATGTCGAGAATTTAGATAATCCTTTTATCCAATCCAGTTATTATGGTCCAACACCTGCAATTGACCATAATAATTATACAGTAGGCAATAAACTATTTATGTCCCATTATACAAGTGGAGTACGCATTCTAGATGTAAGCAATATCAATAGTCCTACTGAAATAGGGTACTTTGATTTGTATCCAGCAAACAATTATTCGTCGTTTGATGGAACCTGGAGTAATTATCCATACTTTGAAAGCGGAACTATAATTGCAACTGGTATAGATGAAGGATTATATATCATTAAGTACAATCCTTCGGTTCAGAATTTACCACCAACAGACTTTCAGTTGAATAGTCTTCAAGTGATTAAAAATCCACAAACGGCATATGATATTACCACAAACTCTTTGCTAGTCGATTTCAGTAATTATGCTGATTCACTGCGAATTTCTTGGACTGAGTCTACAGATCCTGAAGGTGAAACTATCGATTATAAATTGTATGCAGATGGAGATTTATCTTTCTTAAATGAAGTTACTTATGATATATCAACCAAAAGAATGTATGATATTCAAGATATTGTTGCTCTGACGGATTCAACGAATCGTTATATTGGTCAATTAAAAGTTTATGCCACTGATGGATTAAATGTAACCATTTCTAATGCTATTAATTTTTATTTAGATCCATCTGGAATTATTCCAAAAGTAGCTAATATTAGTCAGAATTATCCGAATCCTTTTGATCAGTCAACGACAATCAAATTTGATTTACCAGATGACGGATATGTATCTATAAGAATTTTTAATGCCAAAGGTCAATTAATTCGTCAATTGGTCAACTCCGATATGTCTAAGGGGTATAAATCAGTCGTTTGGGATGGTAAGAATGAATCGGGTCAAGAGGTAAGCTCTGGAATCTATTTTTATCAGATTGATTCTCCAGTGAATGACTACAGCCCACGATTTGTTAAAGCTAAAAAAATGCTCAAACTATAATCGATGAAGTCCCTATATCATTGGGTTCTTTCTTGGGCTGAAAGTCCCTACGGAACTCGTTTTATGGCTTTTATTTCATTTGCAGAATCTTCTTTTTTTCCAATTCCTGCTGATCCGTTGTTGATTGCCTTAGCACTTGGAAAAATTCGAAAGGCACTTTATTTTGCCCTTGTTTGTACTGTGGCTTCAGTTTTAGGAGGAGTATTTGGCTATATAATTGGATATTTTCTATGGTGGTCATCTCCCAATGAATTTTCCTCTCTTGCAAATTTCTTTTTCAATAATGTTCCTGGATTTTCTATTGAAGTTTTTAGAAATGTTCAGCAACAGTATGAGAATTATAATTTTTTAGTCATTTTTTTAGCTGCATTTACTCCAATTCCTTATAAAGTATTTTCTATTAGCGCAGGAGCTTTTTTTGTCAATCTTCCAATTTTTGTCATTGCCTCGACATTAGGAAGAGGGTTACGTTATTTCGCACTGGCATTTTTGATTAAAATTTTCGGCAAACCGATCAAAGAATTACTGGATAAATATTTCAATTTGTTTATCATCTTATTAACCATATTGTTTATATTCAGTTACTTTTTAGTAGTATATTTTTTCAATTAAGGAGCACATATGAAGCATTTTTACTGTTCATTTTTAATTTTATTTACTTTTTTATCTGCACAAGCAAAGATTAATCCTACGGTTTCCGATATAACTGAAGAGGATTTTCGTACGCATATTGGCTATTTAGCCTCTGATTGGTTAAAAGGGAGAAGTTCTGGAACCTATGGAGACTATAAAGCTGTTGAATATATTAAGAATCATTTTGAAACAGCAGGCATGCCACGCGAAAGATATGTTGAGGTGCAAGAACATTTTGTGTTCAAAGATCGACGTACTAAAAAACGAAAAGTTAAAACTTATAACGTTATCGTCACACTTCCAGGTCAAGATCCTCTTTTAAAGGATGAGATTGTGGTCATTGGTGGACATTACGACAGTGTCAAAAATGTTCGTGGTAAAATTCATAATGGAGCCGACGATAATGCTTCGGGCACTTCAATGGTATTAGAATTGTTTGAAAAACACGCTAGTACAATGGAGAATAAAAGAACCTTAGTCTTTATGGCTTTTGGGGGAGAAGAGTTAGGGTTATTGGGTTCAAAATATTTTACGGAAAATCCCACCATCGATTTATCAAAAGTGCAAATCATGATCAATTTAGATATGGTTGGAAGATTAGATAGTGAGAAAAATTTACAGTTAGGTGGAACTGCAACCGCTGAAAATTTAGATCAAATGCTGGATCCATTTTTTGATGATATTTCTTTAAATATTACGGAATTAGGAAAAGGAATTTTCAGTCGTTCAGATCATTATAGTTTTTATAAGAAAGATATCCCAGTTCTATTTTTCTTTACTGGCTTACATACTGACTATCATAGCGCTACCGATGAGGCAGATCGTGTTAATTATTTAGGAATGATGGAGATTGCAGAATTAGTCAATGAAATTGTAGAGTATTTTACCAATAAAGAAGATCGGTTAGTCTTCACGAAAGCTCCAATGGAAGATCAACAAATGACAACCCCAACGAAGCTTAAAGGTACTTTAGGTATTATGCCTGATTATGCTGGAGATATTAAAGGTCTTAAAGTGGATGCTGTCATTGAGAATAAAGCTGCGCAAAAAGCAGGAATAATTGATAACGATATTGTGACAGATATCAATAATGTTTCTATCGAATCTATATATGATTACATGCGAATCATGGCCAACTTAGATAATGAACAATTTTGCAACGGACCTGTTGAAGGATGTGTTTTGCCTGTTGGGATTACTCGTGGTGAAGAGAGCTTAACAATTAATGTTACTTTTTAATGCGTTTTTTCCTGTTTATAAGCGTATTATTTTTCAGTGCATGCTCAGAAAAAGAAGCTTCTTTTATCATCGATGACATCAAACAACTTACTTATGATGGGGACAATGGAGAGGCTTATTTTAACGCCGATGCCTCCAAAGTAATTTTTCAAAGTAAACGTGGTGATAATGAGTGCGATAAATTATTTTCTGTTAATCTAGATGGCACTCAGTTAGCTGCATTTCCAGAACAAGATGGTGCCTATACCTGTGCATATTATTCTTTAGATGATACCTATCTTTTTTATGCTTCTACGCTTCATTTAGGAGAAAAATGTCCTGAGATTTACAAGGATCCTAATCCAAGAAAATACATCTGGCCTTTAAGATCATTTGAAATCTTCAGAACCAGCGTAAATGAAACAATCGCCTTAACAGATACTCCTAATGGCTATAATGCTGAAGCTACCATTCATCCTTCAGAAGAAAAGATTATTTTCACCTCTTTAAGAGATGGAGATATTAATTTGTATGAAATGAATTATGACGGGAGTGATTTAAAGCAAATTACTTCAGAATATGGATACGATGGAGGAGCATTTTACTCACCAGATGGAACTCAGATTGTCTGGCGTGCTTGGTATCCTTCAACTGAAGAAGAAAGGATTCAATGGGCTGAAAATTTAGAAAAAAGATACATTGAATCTGTTCCTCTAAATATCTATATCGCCGATCGCGATGGTTCTAATAAAAAGCAAATTACCAACAATCAAGCGACTAATTGGGCTCCATCTTGGTTGCCAGATGGAAAGCATATTATTTTTTCATCTAATATGGATGATTGGAGAGAAGATTATCAAGCATATGGAAGTAATTTCGAATTATATGTCATTAATATTGAATCTTTAAAGATTCAACGCATTACTTTCAATCAAACTTTTGATTCTTTTCCAGTAGTGGCTATAGATAATGAAGATTCTAAACGTCTTAAAATTGTTTTCGCTTCCAATAGAAATGCCAAAAATCCGAGGCAAACTAATATCTTCACTGGGTATCTTTACACCAATTGAGAATATGTCTCAATAAATGGATTTTATTGACATAAATAGCTTTGCAATATCTGCTAAAATTACTATACTCTGTAGCATTTTTTAACATTTAGGGAGCGTTTATGAGAATTATACTTTCAGTTATCTGTTCAACTTTTATTCTTTTTGGTCAATCGTTTAAAGATTTAACTGAAAGACCTTCTTACAGCCCAGAATTGATTGATTCTCAAGTTATTTTGGACGGTGTGCTGGACGAACTTTTTTGGCAAACTGCTCAAGTGGCTTCCAATTTTACTCAAGTTGGTGCATTTCAAGGACAACCTTCTCCTTATAAGACTGAAGTTAGAAGTGTAATGGATGCTGACAATCTTTATTTTGCGTTTAAATCCTATTTCACTGAAGGGAAGTTGAATACCTCCATTTCTAAAAGAGACCAATTGCAGGATCGCGATGATCGTTCTTGGATAGAAATCGATGCGTTTGGTGATGAAGGATTAATCTTTGCTATTGGTGCTAATCCTTCTGGTATTCAAGTAGATGGTAGGGGAGGATATGGATTTGATCCATCATTAGACTTTATCTACGAAGTAGCGTCAAAAATTTATACGGACTATTATATTTTAGAATTTAAAATTCCATTTTCATCTCTACGTTATTCCTTGGCTGAATCTCAAAACTGGAGAATAAATTTTGGAAGACTTTTTGATATTGGGGACAACGTTGGCAGAGAGATATCTTGGGCATCAAAACTAGAAGGGATTGAATGCCATACTTGTCAATTAGGTTTTCTAAACGGATTAACTCCACCTAAACAAGAACGTACCTATGACTTTATTCCTTCTTTTTTATATGTAAATCAAGATAATTATTTGGATAATACCAGCTCTTCAGATAACGAGATATCTTTATTTACCAAAGTCCATTTATCTTCAGTGGATTTGCTCGAATTTGCATTTAATCCCGACTTCAGTCAAATTGAATCGGATGATATTCAAAATGATATTAACTCAGTGAATGCGCTATATTTTAAAGAAAGAAGACCATTTTTTACAGAGGGTTCAGAAATTTTTAGTACCCAAGGAGCTGAAAGGGGATACATCAATTTATTTTATTCGCGTACAATTAATAATCCGATTTCAGCTTTGAAATATACTGGTAAAATTGGTACCACCTCTTATGGCATCATTGCGGCTTTAGATGAAGATTCACCAGTTTTATTGCCATTTGAAGAGTTTAGTTCAGTTGTAAATATGGAGAAAAGTGATAATCTAATTGTTCGAACCAAAACACTTGATAGTAATGGAGGAAGTTTTGGTACTTTCTTCTCCAATAGATCGTTTGTAGGAGAAGATAGTTACATGCAGAATTTTGGAATTGATTACCATAAGCATCCAGGCAATAACCTTCATTTTACTGTACATGCTGTAGCTTCTGTACATAAAGAACCTGAAAGCTTTTCTACGAAATTTGATGAAGATCCGTATTCCTTCGATAAATATACAGCAGCATTTGATGGAGAGAAAATTGAGGGAAATGCTCTAGGATTAAGCTTAATGCAAAGAACCAGAACAGATTATACAGGTGCAACTTTGCGCTTACGATCTCCTGGATTTAGAACCAGTAATGGATTTGAATCAAATAATGCTACAAAATATCTAACGCTCAGAAAAGGGAAGGATATTTTTTATGAAGATGGTCCATTGATTCAAAGCGGACATAGCGTTGCCTATATTCATAAAGATAATTACTCTGGTCAAACACTAAAACAAGAATTAAAAATTAGTAATAATTTCGCATTTAGAAATGGAAATAGACTAGGTATAGTTCTGGAAACAGAAAATGAAAGTTATCAAGATATCCAATTTGACGGATTAAACGAAATGCAAGTCGATTTTGTCAGACCATTTTCTTCAAGTTTAGTTTTTGCTTGGATGGTTAAGTTGGATGACATTATTATTAAATTTGAAGATCAGCCAGTTGAATCAAAATACTTAGCTGCGTCAAATTATTTTGAATATAAAATATCTGACTTATCTCAAATCTCTTTTGGTGTTAGTTATGAGAAGGCTGAAGATCATTTTGAGGGAGTGTTAATCAATGTGAAACTCACTAATTCATTTACTAATCAATTGTCTATGCGCACTAAGATTCAGTATAATGAATTTTCAGATAATTGGTTTGTAGAACCATTATTTGTGTATCAACCTAATGCTTTTTCAGCGATTTATTTAGGCATGAACGAACTTTATAGTTCTGAAGATGGAATCTTTTCTAATATCAAACATTCACAACGACAGTTATTTGTCAAAGCTCAATATTTATTCTAAATGAGATTACTAATTATAGGCTTTAGTTTATTTCTAGCAAGTTGCGCATCCTCATTAAGTGGAATTAGTAATAATGCTAGTAAAGCTAACCCTACTTTAAATACATCTTCAAAAATGATTGCGGTCAATCATATTTTACCTTCAAAAAAAGAGGAATTTGAATTGTTAAATCAAATGGTGATTTTGCCTGCATTTAAAAAATATAATTCTAAAGTTTATAATGGCTTACATTTTTGGATTCCCAATGAAGAGAATAAGGACGGAACCTTTACCTTTATTTATATTGCTTCTCCATATTATCCAGAGATGAATTATGATATTTTTCAGGTCCTGTTGCGCCAGTATAATCGTCAAAAAGCTGAAGAGTACTTTG
>Ga0255766_10000753_pt1 | contig 29975 bp, 27 predicted proteins | sample 071ome_23_FD_179966 | JGI IMG/M metagenome (GOLD analysis project Ga0255766, IMG submission 179966) | Coastal salt marsh microbial communities from the Groves Creek Marsh, Skidaway Island, Georgia - 071403BT metaG (version 2) | ecosystem: Environmental > Aquatic > Marine > Intertidal zone >...
CTTGTTAGCCATTTTAAAAAATTATTTGCAAGCTCATGTTTAACATGCGGGTGAATTTTTGGATTTATTAGTATAATACTATATTGGTTGAATAGATTTTTATCCCCACTAAATAAAATATCTAAATCCTGTTTATTATTAAAACTTAACCAAGTGCCTCGATCAGCAATTGTATAGGCATCCATGCTCGCTGCCATATTTAAAGTAGCTCCCATACCTCTTCCAGAATCAATATAAAACTTTGAGCTAAGTGCCTTTGTATCAATATTCGCATTTTCCCATAATAATAATTCTCTTCGGTGTGTCCCGCTATTGTCACCTCTAGTAATAAATTTTAATTCTTTTTCTTTAATTGTTTTAAAAACTTCATTTATATTATTTAAACTTTTTAAGTTTGCAGGATCATTTCTTGGTCCAATTATTATAAAATCGTTATACATCAAGGGTGTGCGTAGAATTCCATATCCATTTTTTATAAATTTATCTTCATCATCTTTTGAGTGAACTATTAATATATCTCCATCGCCATTCATTGCATTTTTAATAGCTTGCCCAGTTCCAACTGCAACTACGCGAACATCAATACCACTTTTTTTTTCATATTCAGGTAGTATAAAATCATAAAATCCTGAATCTGCTGTGGAAGTAGTTGATTGAACCACAATAAAATCTGATGCATATGCATAATTATTTAAAATGAGTAAAATTATAATTTTTTTGAACATAATAAGCAGGTATGAATAAATTTATTTTATAAAAAAAGTTATTTTTTTGGTTATGAGCGGAATTTTATGTGGAGTATGACTATAATCTGCAAATAATAGCTGTATTGTATGTTTGCCAGGATCTAGTTCTAATAATGTTGATGTTTGAGCTTTACCAAAATGAATAATTTTGTCAGTCATCGGCAACGGTTTTTTTAAATCAGGTAAATTTTTTAAATTCAAAAGTAAGTGATGATGGCCACTATTTTTTTCATTTATACCAGCTTTGAGTACTTTCATGTTTTTTACAATAAATTTTAGCTCTATTGGAGACGAGTAAGTTTTACCTTCTTCAACACCTATTAGTTCTATTGAAGGCTTACCTTGATTGCCTGCAAAAGAAAAACTAGATATAGAAAATATTAAAATAAATAGGGAAAGTTTTTTAAATTCGACCATCTTTTTTTTCCATTATTAAAATTAAAGATATTATAGTTAATATTATAAATAAAATAAATGTGTACATAGGTATAGATAATCCAAATAACTGCCACTTTATATCATTACAAGGAGTTGGGTTATCAAATATATTGATAATAGCTTCTAGAATTGGAAGATTAGACAAGTAATAAAAAAAATCACCTCCACATCCAAATCCATCCATCTCTGAGTTAGTTCTGAAGGTTTGTAACCATATGTGTCTGACCGTACTTATTAATCCAATACTGCAAAAGAATAAGCTTAGACCACAAAGCGTTTTGTGAAATATTCTTTTTTGATTATATATTGTAATTATAAATATAATGCTAATACCAAATAATAAAAATCTATCTAGTACGCACAAAGTACAAGCCGATAACTCTTTATATAAATCAAAGTAAATGTAAGCTATTAGTAAAGATAATGTGCAGATTATCAGGCCTAAAGTTTCTAATTTGATTAGTTTGAACATATGTATATTATATGCTTATTAAGAAATTATTTCAGCATTAACACTATGAATAAAAGCTATCCTAGTACAAGAATGAGAAGAAATAGATCTTCAAAATTTATTAGAAATTTAGTCAGAGAAACATCTTTTTCATCAGATGATTTAATTTACCCAATATTTATATTACCTGGCAAAAGTAAATCAGAAGATATTATTTCAATGCCTGGCAAGAAAAGATATTCTATTGATAAATATTTGCCTATTCTTGAAAGACTTCATAAAAGCGGATTAAATGCTGTAGCATTATTTCCAGTTATTGAAAAAAGTAAAAAGACAAATGATGCAAAAGAGTCTTTTAATAATAATGGCCTTGTCCAGAAATCTGTAAGAATATTAAAAAAGGAATTACCAGATTTAGGAGTAATCACAGATATTGCTCTAGATCCATATACAATAACTGGACACGATGGTTTAGTAGATAAAAATGGAAATATTCTAAATGATCAGACTGTTAAAGTTTTATCCAAACAGGCGCTTTCGCACGCAGAAGCCGGTGCTGATATAGTTGCACCTTCTGACATGATGGATGGGAGAGTTATGTCAATTAGGAATATTTTAGAAAAAAATAAATTTCATAATACAAAAATATTATCCTATGCGGCAAAATACGCTTCTCATCTTTATGGCCCTTTTAGAAATGCTGTTGACTCATATAATAATCTTCAAGGTTCATCAAAAGAAACTTACCAAATGGATTTTGCAAATATTACTGAAGCCTCATTAGAAATAAAATTGGACATAAACGAAGGCGCAGATATGATAATAATTAAGCCTGGTCTACCATATTTAGATATTGTTTCAAGAATAAAAGATAAATATTCCGTTCCAGTTTTTTCTTATCACGTGAGCGGGGAATATTCAATGATCAAAGCAGCAGCGGAAAAAAAATATATTGAAGAGAAAGCAACAGTTCTTGAAGCAATGTACTGCTTTAAAAGAGCAGGTTGCAATGCAGTGTTAACTTATTATACGCCAGAAATTCTAAAATGGCTGGATGATAAATGATGAATAAATATGCTGTTTTTGGTAATCCGATAAAACATAGTTTATCTCCTGTAATCCACGAAAATTTTGCAAAAAGTTTACAAATTCAATTAACATATACTGCTATTTTAGGTTCTATTGGGAAATTTGAAAGTGAAGCTAAAAATTTTTTAGCAAATGGCGGAGAAGGTTTTAATGTTACTTTGCCCTTTAAGCAGGATGCATTTAAGTTTTCTGATATTAAATCAGATATATCAAATATTACAAAATCAGTAAATACAATTACCTATAAAGATGGAATTATTTATGGTGATAATACGGATGGCATTGGTTTTATAAAAGATTTCACGCAAAATCTTGGTCAGAATATTAAAAATAAAAAAATATTATTGGTTGGAGCAGGCGGTGCAGCAATGGGAGTAATTCCAAATATACTAATGGAATTACCAAAAGAATTAAAAATTTATAATAGGACAGAATTAAAAGCTCAAAACTTAGCTAATCAATTTAAAGCACTAGGACCTATTGATATTCTAGATCAAAATAATATCAATAAAGTCAATTTTGATTTGATAATTAATGCTACTTCAATTGGTATTAATAATTTAAAGTTTTCATTGCCCTCTAATACATTTAATAAAAATACTATTTGTTATGATATGTCATATGGAAATGCCTCAAGAAGTTTTATGATTTGGGCAGAATATAATAATTTAAAATTTTATGATGGTTTAGGTATGCTTATAGAGCAAGCAGCCGAATCTTTTTTTATTTGGCAAAATAAGAAACCAAATATTACTGAAGAATTAAAAAACTTGTTGCGGAAAAAATTATGAACTATATTGATTTTTATATTGCACTATATCTTCTTTATAAATTTTAAAATCTTCTGTTTTATCCACGTAATTAATAATATCTGAAATATTTATTAAACTATAAACTTCTATATTATATTTATTTTTAATCTCTTTTGAAGCATGAATATTTTCACTTCCTTTTTCTTGTCTATCAAGTAAAACCAAAAGGCTATTTGTATTTATATTATATTTTTCAAGTTTTTCTAGAGTACTTTTTATTGCTGTTCCTGCTGTTATTACATCGTCGACTATTAGAGTATTTCCATCCTGAAACTTTCCTACAATATCTCCTTTTTCGCCGTGTTTTTTTTGATCTTTTCTATCATAAATAAAATTTGTTTCATACCCCTCGTATGATGATAAAAATGTTGATAATGCAGACGCTAAAGGAATCCCCTTGTAAGCAGGCCCAAAAATATTTGTAAATTTAAGTTGTTTATCATTAATTAATTGAAGAAATAAATTGCATATTATTGATAAGGACTTACCATCTGAAAAAACTCCACTATTAAAGAAATAAGGGCTAATTCTTTCAGATTTAAGCTTGAAACTGCCAAATTGAAGCGCTTTTTTTTTAATAGCAAGTTCAATAAATGTTTTTTTATAATCCATTGTTTTTTATCGAAGTTATAATAGACTGACTATATTATATATTAATTAAAACAATATTTATGAAAATAGTTTCTTGTAATGTTAATGGTATTCGTAGTGCATATAATAAAGGCTTTTTTGATTGGTTTAAAAAACAGAAGGCTGATATTTTGTGTTTACAAGAGCTGAAAGCTCATGAAAATCAAATAGATATTAATCTAATGTTAGGAAAAAATACATATTCTTATTTTAAATGTGCTGAAAAAAAAGGGTATAGTGGAGTTTCAATACATTCAAAACTTAAGCCTGATAGCATAGTTTATGATTATGGAGACAAAGAGTTTGATACAGAGGGAAGATATATTGAGGCAAAGTTTGGAAATTTATCTGTAATTTCTCTATACGCACCCTCTGGATCATCTGGAGAAATTAGACAAGAAGCTAAATTTAGATTCCTAAAGTCTTTTAAAAAACATTTAATGAAAAATTTAAAATCAAAAAGAAAATATATTATATGCGGAGATTGGAATATTGCGCATAAAGAAATTGATCTTAAAAACTGGAAGGGAAATAAAAAAAATTCAGGTTTTTTGCCAGAGGAGAGAGCTTGGCTTGATGATTTATTTATTAATGAAAAATATATAGATGCGTTTAGGATTCTCAATAAAAAAAAAGATGAGTATACTTGGTGGTCTAATCGCGGCAAAGCAAGAGAAAACAATGTTGGTTGGAGAATAGATTATCAGATAGTTTCTGGTAATTTAAAAAATACAATTAAAAGCCAGAAAATATACAGAGATAAATTTTTCTCAGATCACGCTCCTTTAATAATGACATACAAAATGTAATGGAAAATTTATCAAATAAAAAATACTGGAAAAATACTTTACAAGAATTATTAAGTAAAAAAGTTTTAATTTTGTTCTTCTTAGGGTTTTCTGCTGGGTTACCTTTCTTATTAGTTTTTTCGACATTACAAGCTTGGTTAAAAGAGGTAAACATTGAAAATGTTACTATTGGTTTTATAAGTTGGGTTGCAATTACTTATACTTTAAAATTTTCTTGGGCACCATTCTTAGACCGTTTTAATCTTCCTCTTCTTAATATTTTTTTTGGAAGAAGAAGAAGCTGGTTAATTTTTTCTCAATTGATGACTGGACTTTCTATTTTCATACTTGCAAATATTTCTCCAAATTCTGAAAATTTATTAATGTTTTCTTTTTTTGCTTTTTTGGTCGCATTTTTTTCAGCTACACAAGATGTTGCTTTAGATGCTTATAGAATTGAAGTTGCAAAAACTGAGGAACAGGGTATTTTGGGTGCTTCGTATCAGCTTGGCTATAGAATTGCTTTAATTACTTCTGGAGCTTTAGCTTTAGTAATTGCTGATAATTACTCTTTCGAGATTTCATATAAAATTATGGCTGGATTAATGCTGGTTGGTGTTATTTCAACATTATTTGCTCAAGAGCCTAGCGATTTTATAGAAAGACCACAAATGAAAGGTAATCTAATTTTTTCTCTATATATTGAACCTTTAAAAGACCTTTTATCAAGACATAAAAATGCAGCTTTAATAATAATGTTGATTCTTTTTTATAGAGCCAGCGATCTATCCATGGCTCCAATGGCTATGCCTTTTTATAAAGATATTGGGTTTACATTGACAGAAATAGCATATGTTGCAAAAACTTTTGGAGTATTTATGTCTATTTTGGGTGTAATAGTTGGGGGAATACTTTGGAAAAAATTAGGGGGCATAAGGACACTTTTTTTTGGATCTATAATGATCTCTTCGACAACATTGATGTTTTTCCTAATGTCAATATTAGAAAAAAATATGGAACTATTTATTGCAACAATAGCTTTAGATAATTTTACTTCTGGATTTGCAGGAACATTAATGATCGCGTATTTATCATCTCTCACAAATAAATCATATGCTGGGCTTCAGTATGCTGCTTTATTTGGATTGTTAATGATTCCTGGAAAGTTTTTAGCTGGGTTTTCTGGTTTATTTGAAGAGGCATTTGGTTATTCTGGATTATTTTTGGCTTCAGCTGCAATTGGAATTCCAGCAATACTAATTTCATACTATTTTTATAAAAATAATATTAAGGTTTAATTAAGATTTGAGTTCCTTCGTGTGTCATACTCCATAATTCTTTCATATCTTCATTATCAAGTGCTATGCAACCATCGGTCCAATCAGAATTATCATATAAATATTGTGATAACAAAGATATTTCAGGAAGCCCGTGAATAGCAATATGATTGCCTGGGTCTAAATTCTTTTTTTCAGCAATTTTTTTGTCATGAAAATTTGGGTATGATGTATGAAGTGATAAGTAAAATTTACTTTTAGCATTTTTACCATCAATATAATAATACCCCTCTGGAGTTTTTTTATCTCCTTGCATTTTTTTGTGGCCAATAGGATTTTTTCCAAGGAATATTTTATATTTTTTTCGTATTTTATCATCTTTGACAGCATATAAAATCCTTTCTGACTTCTTAACAACAATTATATCAATATACTCTTGAGCATAAGAAAATGTGCAAAAAAATATTGATATTATAAAGATGGGTACTCTCATTTTGAAATAGCAAATAACAGTTCAGGATTAACTTTTACATTATTTATATATATATTGAGATGTAGATGAGGGCCAGTTGCTCTTCCAGTCATTCCAATTGTTCCAATCTTTTGTCCTTGCATAACTATATCACCTTCCTTTATATCAATATCTTCCATATGAATATACATAGATTTAATACCATAACCATGACCAATGATAACAATATTGCCAGTATAATATAATCCTTTTTCTGCAAGCAAAACTAAACCTCCAGCTATGGATTTTATTTCTGTACCTTGGGGCGCAGCAATATCTAATCCTCCGTGAGGATTTTTTTTAATACCATTTAAAATTCTTTGACTGCCATAAACACCAGAAAATCTTCCTATAGCAGGCATAATAAAAGTGTGCGGAAAGTCATTAGTATTGTATCTTTTTTCCATTCCCTTTTTAATCAATGCTCTATCTTCTTTAATTTTTTTATAAAACTCTGGTCCGGGTGTTACCATTTTAGGCGCTAGGCCATCAATTCTTTCTATTTTATAATTACTTTTTTCTATATCTAAATTATAAAGTAATTTATTATTATTTTTTTTTTGGATAATTTTTAATTCTGATTTTATTTTATGATCTCTTCCAAATCCAAAGATGAAATAACCCTCATTACTTAAAGCTATCTCTTTATCATCTAAAAAAATTTTCTTAGCTGTTATATTTTTGCCAACAACAACTCCGCCTTGAACAAAATTTCCTATAAAAGTTGTATTTTCTGCAAAAACTGTAAATGTAAATGTGGAACAAAGGATTAAGGAGGCTGTAGCTTTAAATAACATTAAATACTATTTTTTAGTTCTTCAATTATTTCTTTCGCATGACTGCTTGGATTTACTTTTTTGTAAATCTTATGAATTTTACCATTTGGATTTATAATAAAAGTGTGCCTACTTGCATACTTAAATCCTATAAAAGATCCATAACTATCATATTTTTTAGCGACCTCTCCATTTGTGTCTGCGAGAAGTGGAAAAGGTAAAGAATACTTTTCAGCAAAATCTTTATGACTTTCTTTTGTATCAACACTCACTCCCAGAATGCTAACATTTAACTTGTTCATAATTTCAAAATTATCTCTAAATGAACAAGCTTCAGTAGTACATCCAGGAGTATCATCTTTTGGATAGAAGTATAGAACCAACCATTGGTCTTGGTAGTCACTCAATGACCTTGAAATATTATCTTGATCAGATAGTTGAAAATCCGGCGCATTCATACCTACAGTCAATTTATCCTCCGCATTTATATTGAAAACCATAACCAAAAATATTAAGGTGATATATATTACTTTATTTATTAAAAACATACCTTATGTTAACAAAAAATAAAACCATATTTCTAGTTATTTTATTTTGTCTAATAAATGCATATTGCTCCTATGCAGAATCAAATATCATTGTTGGCAAGGTAATCAAAGTAATTGATGGGGATACCATTTATATAAAGCATAAAGATTTTGGTAAAATGAAAGTCAGGTTAGCAGATATAGATGCTCCCGAACTTGATCAACCTTATGGGAAAGAATCAAAACAACTACTAAAAGAAATTATCGATAAAAAAACTATTAAGTTAAAAAAAACTGCTAAAGATAAATATGATAGAATTATTGGAGTTATTTATTACAATAACCTAGAAATTAATCATTATCTTGTAATCAATGGGCTTGCTTGGTGCTACGACTATTATAATCAACGCATAGAAATTAAAGATGCCGAAAATGAAGCAAAACAAAAAAAAATTGCTATTTGGTCATCCTCTAAAATCCCAATAGCGCCCTGGCAATGGAGGAAAGGCATAAGAAATGAATAATACTGAAAAAATATATAGTTTTCTGATGATGATTTTTATTTCTATGATTGTTTTAACTAATATTATTGGGGTAAAAATTTTTGAGTTTTCTCCTTTTTTTTTAGATAAGAATATTACTCTCACAACTGGAATTATTACTTATCCTTTAACTTTTTTAATTACTGATATTGTTTGCGAAGTCTTTGGGAAAAAAAGAGCAAGTCAAATGGTTTTATATGGATTTATAGCAAGCATATTATCACTTTTATTTATTAATATAGCAGTGGTATTACCGGGCTCAAATGCTTGGATCAATTATTCTCTAGGCTATAGCTCTGTTGATCAAATGCAAAACGCATATCAATCAGTTTTCTCTTTACCTGGTTTTTTAATATCAGCATCAATGCTTGCATATTTAGTTGCTCAATTGATCGATGTAAAAATATTTCACTATTTGAAAACATTGACTAATAGCAGAAAACTATGGATTAGAAATAATGTTTCAACAGCATTTTCTCAATTAATTGACACTATTATTGTAAACTTTATTTTTTTATATTTTGGTTTAAATTTAGAGATTGAAATAATTTTAAATATTATTATAGCGAGCTATATTTTTAAATTACTTATCGCGCTAATTGATACTCCTCTTGTATACTTGGGTGTTTATTATGCAAATAAATCTATAAAATAATTTTTATTTTTTATTTTTTTGACTTTGTTTGAACTTTAAATCTACGTATTTCATTATTGTGGTTTCATATCTCAAAAAAGCTAGAGTAATACCAGTTAATCCGTCAAGAAATCCTAGTTTAATAAAATACATCTTGAAAAATGCCCACTGTCCTCTGAAAAAGCCTTTAAAAAAACCACCTTTTTTTTTCTTTAGATTTTGGTTACTCCAAGAATCAATATAAAAGCTCATTTTTTTATAATAATCACCTAAATCTTTGTATGTATCATGGTGTAAAGTGCCTTTAATTTTTTTTGGTTTAAACTTATCTGGTATTATAAGTTTTTCGTGAACAAGCGCATTATCATACTGAGTAAGGTTTCTTGGGTATAATCTACTAATCCAATCAGGATACCAACCTGAGTGTCTTACTTCACGACCAAATGCCTTGCTCAGTCTATTAACTTGATATATTTGAGGAGATGAATTAATTGCAGTTTGAATAGAATTTTTGAGTTCTTCATTAATATACTCGTCTGCGTCTAGCATAAATATCCAGTCGCTTGATGCTAATTTTTGTGCATCTTGTCGCTGTTTACCAAAACCAGGCCAAGATTTAGAATAATGAATATTTTTTGTATAATTTTTTGCAATTTTTATTGTATTATCCGTGCTACCAGAATCTAGTATTATAATTTCGTTTGCCCAAGAACAACTTTTTAAAGCTCTTTCAATAAAATTTTCGGCATTCTTTACTATTATTATTATGCTTATAGTGCTCATAGTATTAAAAATTATAACACTATTTATAAATATTCATTAATAAGCGATTGGATATATGGTGGCCCCGGTAGGACTCGAACCTACGACAAATGGATTATGAGTCCACTGCTCTAACCAACTGAGCTACAGGGCCTTTTTAGAACAAGTTTAAGTTACACGATAAATTATTATACCACAATTACTTTAGGAAATTATTTGAAATAAATTTTGAAAAAAAACCCATCATTCTTTTATTTGAATAATGGGTTATTAGGAGTTGAAAATACTTTATATATTTTTATAGTTCATAACTATATCTTAAACCTAAGCCAAATCTTTCCGTCACTTCAAGCTCTTCATCAGTTCTTTTGAATCCAAAGCTAAGTGAAAGTTTTTTTGATAATGAATACGCAATAGAAATTTGTAACAATTTACCATCAGCTCCTTCAGCTTCCTCGTCAGCTACGTTATCTACAAAAGTATATGTAGTGCTGAAATTCCAAGGGAAAAGATTTAAGCCTAGAGAACTTGTAAAATAAGATCTATCATGACCTGCTTCACCGTTATAATGATTGATATCCATATATTCAAAAATTATGGTTTTACTAATTTGTGAATCAAAATTTTCTTTGTATCCAAGAGAGATTGAATATCTGGTTTCATCATTATCATTATTTATACCTTTTTTTTGTAAAGCGTATCCTAGTCTGTAAAAAATTCTCTCTGCAAAATTATTTTCTAGAGAATAAAAATCTTTCCCTCCAATTGAAATAGCATAGGAATCAAAATCTTCTGTATTCGCTAATCCCCCATCTTTTTTACTTGTATGTCCTCTTTGATCAACTATAGCATCACTTAAAAATGTTGTATCCGCAAAAAAAGTGCTTATATTAAATTTGTGAGTACCAAAATCTTTAAAATTTGCTGAATATTTTAGACCGACACCAATACGTTCAGCTATTTTATATTCTTCAATCATTGAGTAAGAATATAAGCCAGGAAAACTATGATAATCTAGACCGACTTTCGGATTAAACTTGCCGGCATAAGCAGAAAAATCTTTATGACTATATTTCACTGTCAATGATTCTACAATAACTGGATGATCTTCAAAAAATCTACTGTCACCATCATGAGATCTTGTTACGCCGCCGTGAGCATGGCCAGCTGGTTCTCCTTCAACTTTAATATTTGCATCAATGTTAAGATTTTCATATATTCTTGAGCCAAGCTCAATATGTGAATGCGTATAAATTTCATTTACCTCTTCATCACCTTCTTCTGCATCACTAATATGATCTGCGTGAAGACGTATACCAATATGTCCATAAAATGATTTGTCTGAATGAGCAGAGTGATCATGGTCATGTTCTTCTTCTGCAATTGAATATTTATTTATAAAAAATGAAGCAAGTATTATATAAAATAAAAGTTTATATTTCATTTAAATCTCCATAACGTAAAAAAGTATGTTATGTTATATTATAACATTTAGTAATGTCAATATATTATTTTTTTTTATCTTATTTTTTTAATTAAAAATGAAGCTGATGATATTGCAATGAAAATTATAACCGCTGAAACTACAATTGACGGTCCAGAAGGTGTATCAAAATATAAAGAACTATAAATACCAAGTATAACAGCAATTATACCAAGGAATGATGCTAAAACTGCCATTGTTTCAGGAGAATGGGATAATTGCCTTGCAGTTGCTGCTGGAATAATTAGTAAGGAAGTTATCAACAATAAACCAACAATTCTGAACGAAACAGCAACAACAATTGTCATTAAAAACATAATCAAAAGTTGATTAATTAAAATATTTAAACCCTCAGCTTTTGCGAGTTTTTCATTAATTGTAGTTAATACAAAAGATGACCAGTTATGATAAAGAAAAACTAATACAATAAGGCTACCAGAAATTATCAGATAAATTTCTGAAGTTGTGACAGCTAAAATGTCTCCAAATAAATAAGAGTGAAGATCTACACTTTTTTCCAAAAGACTAAGAGTAACCATTCCAATAGATAATGCCGAATGAGCAAGAATTCCCAAAAGTGTATCTGTTGCTAATATTTGTTTTTGTTGTAACCAAATTAATAAAATTGTAAATAAAGTACATATAATTATTGTGCCTAAATTGGTGCTTATCCCCAATACAAGTCCTAGAGCAACACCAAGCAAAGCACTATGTGCTAAAGAGTCTCCAAAATATGCCATTTTTCTCCAAACAACAAAACAACCTATAGCTCCAGCAATAATAGCTACACCAATTCCCGCAATTGTTGCTCTAATTAAAAAAGGTTCAATCATTTAAATTCTCAGAATGCACGTGATCGTGTGTGTGTTGATAGACAGACATCATTTTCGCCATATCATTTCCAAATAAATTAACAAACTCAGGATCTTTTGCGACAGTTTGCGGTTCTCCTGAACAGCATACATGGTGATATAAGCATATAACTTGTTTTGTAGAAGCCATAACCATATGCAGATCATGTGATACCATTAAAATACTGATAGCTCGACTTTTATAAACATTATTTAAAAGATTATAAAAGTTTAATTGGTTTTTGATGTCAAGGTTTTGGGCTGGCTCATCTAAAATTAAAAGTTCTGGGTCACTTAGTAGGCTTCTTGCTAATAAAACTTTTTGTAATTCTCCCCCAGAAAGATCTGCCAAATTTTTTTCAAGAATTGTTGAAATTTTAGTTTCTCCTGAAACTTTTTTTAAGTTATTTATATTAAAATTCTTTTTAAGCATTAAAAATCTCTTAACTGTGATAGGCATAGAATTATCAGGATTAAAATTTTGGGGAATATATCCTATTGAAAGATTATTTTTTTTATTTATTATTCCACTGTCTGGGCTAAAAGTACCCATTAGACATTCTAATAACATAGATTTCCCAGCCCCATTTGGGCCAATTATGGTTATGAAATCTTTTTTGTTTATTTGGATGAAAACATTTTCCAGAATGTTTTTACCTTGTCTTTTGACATAAATATCTTTAGCTTCAATTAATAAGGACATTTAATTAAGACATTGTTGACAGGTACCAGCAATTTCCAATACTGCTTGATCCGGCACAAAGTTATTTTCACTTGTTGTATTCTTAATTACATTATTTATTTTTTTTGAACAACATTCTTCAATTTTTTGACAGTTATTGCATATTAAGAAATAGCATTCTTTGTGATCTTGTGGATGGGAGCATCCAATAAATGCGTTTAAGCTTTGAAGTTTATGTATAAATCCATGTTCCAATAAAAAATCTAATGTTCTATATATTGTGGGTGGTTTAGCAGACGGATCTATTTTTTTAAGTTCATCAAGAAGATCATATGCTTTTACATAACCCCCTTCTTTTAAAATTAATGATAATACATCTTGTCTTAGTTTAGTTAACTTTAAACCATTTCTTTTGCATATAATATCTGCTTGCTTTAAAGCTTTGTTAATATCAGTTTTTCTTATCGTATATTTAGTCATATCTAAAAATATAAAATGTGTTGTAATCAGTTATGTTATAATATAACATTTATTTAAAGAATTTAGCAATTTTTTAATTATCAATTTAGGATATCATTTATGTATAAAAAAGTATTTATAATTATTCTCACCTTTTTTAGTTGTTACAATGCTTTTGCTAGCAAACCACTTATTGTTGCGAGCATAAATCCACTCCATTCAATAGTAACCGCTATAGTTGGAAATACAGGGAATGTCTCTTTATTAATTGAAAGCAATACTTCGCCACACAATTTTGCTTTGAAGCCATCCCATGCAAAATTATTGAATAACGCAGAAATATTTTTTTATATTGATGATCAGCTTGAATCAGCACTAAAAAAAACTATTAAAAGTCTTCCTAAAACTGTAAAAGTCAAAAAAGTTTCGCAATTTAAAAATTTAAAGCTCTTGCCTGTTAGAGAAAATCTGAATTGGGAAGAAGATGGACATGGCCACAATCACGATCACGGTTCATTTGATATACATTTTTGGCTTGATACTCAAAATGCAATTGAGATAGCAAAAGGTGTTACTCAAGAACTTAGCAAATTATACCCAGAAAATATTAATACTTATAAAAAAAATGCGAAAAAACTTATTACTAAGATTAAGACAAAAGATAATTCTATAAAATTAAAATTAAAAGAAGTTAAGAATAAGCCATATATAGTTTTTCATGATGCGTACCAATATTTTGAGAAAGCTTATAATTTAAATGCAATAGGGTCCATATTGCTTAACCCTGAACAACCATCACCACCTAAGCGAATAATTAAAATAAGGTCTAAAATTAAAACGTTAAATGCATATTGTGTTTTTAAAGAGCCGCAGTTTAAAGCGCAAATTGTTAATACTGTGATTGAAAATACAAATGCAAAGGTTGGCACATTAGATCCATTAGGTTCAAATATAGTTTCAGGACCAGATATGTATATTGCCTTACTAGATGACTTGGCAAATAATATTAGAATATGTCTTAAATAGATAATATCTAAACTTTATAAACCTAAAATAAGTAGTGATCTATTCATATATGAGAATTATTCCTATTCGCTCTTGCAAATGACTTTCATTTGCATTAATATTAATAAATATATTACTAGGAGATACTAAAATGAATAAAAAAATATTGATTCTATTTATTATACTTATATCAACGCACTCTCAGGCTGGACCATATATAACCTCTAAACACGAATTTAAATCTAAAGATTCAGATTATTCTAAAACTGTAAATCAAATAAGAATTGGATATGATAAAAAAGTAGATAATTCAACATATTATATAGAATTTGGGGGTGGAGAAACTTTACCAAATGGCAAAAGTATAGGAGCAGGGGAAAGCATCATATCATATGAGTTGGGATACAAAAAAAAGGTTAATGATAAATTTTCCTTTAAAATACAATATGAGGGAAAAAATTATACTGATAGTTATTTAGACCACGAGTTCGAAATAGAAACAAAATATCGATTTTAAAAAAAATAAAGTGTAAACTATTCTTGTGAATGAAAAAATAGAAAAAGTAACAGATATAGAATTATCTTTAATTACAGCGATATCAGCTTTAGAAAACAATCTTGCAGAACTTGATCACAATATATCAAATTTATTAAAAGATAGGTCTGAATCGAAAAATAATCGGATATTAGTGGAAAAGGCAATAATGAGGCTTAGTCAGCTAGAAAATAAACTAGCAGTAATTGAAGAGTATGAGAAGAAGCAAAAAGATAATAAATTTTTTATTCAATCAAGCTCTCCAACTAAAATAAAAAGTAAATTTGGTGTAATAAGAAAAAAAAAAGGATATGAAGCTGCTGATTTTTTAAGAGTTAAAAGAATCGAGAGTATTGAACAAGAATTAAGAATTTTATCAAAAAAGTTTAGCGAAAGATTTGAAGAAAAAAATCAAGCTGAGCAAAGAATAGATAAAGAGAATTATCAGCCAATTATTAGAGACTCATATGGGCATTCTCGAAGATTATATTTTAGCTTTTTATTTTCACTAATAATTATTTTTCTTTTAATTATTGTCGCAAATGACATAAATATTTTTTCATATTAGGTTAATTATTTGAATTTTATACTTAAATTCTTATTCTTTTTTGTTGGACTATTTATTAAGATGTTTTCTTATACCTTACTTTTATTTTTTTTATTTTTTTTAGGAATAATATTATTTATATATATAAATTTTGGTGATGAAATAACAATCATTATTGAGAAACTTCACCAAACTATTCCACAGGCTATTGCAATTTAATCAATATCTAAAAAACTTTTTAATTGTTCTGATCTGCTAGGGTGTCTAAGTTTTCTCAGAGCTTTTGCTTCTATTTGTCTAATTCTCTCACGAGTAACATCAAACTGCTTTCCGACCTCCTCAAGAGTATGATCTGTATTCATATCTATACCAAAACGCATTCTTAAAACTTTTGCTTCTCTCGGGGTTAAAGATCCTAAAATACTTCTTGTTGCTTCTCCAAGACTTTCGTTTGCTGCTGATTCCATAGGAGTTAGTATATTTCCGTCTTCAATGAAATCGCCTAAATGAGAGTCTTCGTCATCACCAATCGGTGTTTCCATTGATATTGGTTCTTTAGCAATTTTTAAAACTTTTCTTATTTTATCTTCTGGCATAGCCATTTTGATTGATAATTCTTCTGGCGTTGGTTCTTTACCATTCTCTTGAGTCATTTGTCTAGATATTCTATTCAGTTTATTAATTGTTTCAATCATATGCACAGGAATTCGAATAGTTCTAGCTTGGTCCGCAATAGACCTTGTGATTGCTTGTCTTATCCACCAAGTTGCATAAGTAGAAAATTTATATCCTCTTCTGTATTCAAATTTATCTACAGCTTTCATCAGACCAATATTACCTTCTTGTATTAAATCTAAAAATTGCAAGCCTCTATTTGTGTATTTTTTAGCTATAGAAATCACAAGACGAAGATTTGCTTCAATCATTTCTTTTTTAGCACGTTTCGATTTTGCCTCACCAATTGACATTTTTCTGTTAATCTCTTTAATTTCTGCAACTGTCAAATCAGTTTGCTCTTCTATTTTTAAAAGTTTCTTTTGTAGCTTAACTATTTCGTCTTTATTCTTTTTTAATTTTGCAGCATATTTTGGCTTGCCTTTTAATCTATTTTGGACCCAAGACAAATTTGTACTGTGTTCTGTAAAACTTTTAATAAATTCTCGTCTTGGCATTCCTGAAGATGTAGCTAATTTAGCTATAGCTTTTTCATTCTCGCGAATTTTAGATACAATTAATTTTAAATCGTATTTCAATTCACTCAAAAGAAGAGGAACAATCCTAAATCTCATAAAATAATCAGCAACTTTTTCCCTAGCTTTTAAAAGTTTTTTTGAATCACTTTTTACTGCTGGCTGATTGGTTTTTTTAAATAATTTTATTAAAGTTTCAAAATGTAATTTAGCTTCTTCAGGGTCAATACCGGTATCAATATCTGCCTCAGCTTGTTCATCATCTTCATCTTCATCTTCATCTTTTACATCATGGTTTGCAATTGCCTCATTGTCTGCATCAGGATCAATAAATCCATTTAATAAGTCTGTAAGTTTTAATCTTTCAATTTCTTCATCTTCATCTTCATCTTCCTCGGGCTGATTTATTACTAGCGCATATGATGTAAGAAGTTTTTCAATTGTATTTGGATAAAAAGCTAAAGCATGAGTAACTTGATTTATGCCCTCTTCAATTCTTTTTGCAATACTTATTTCACCTTCCCTTGTTAGAAGATTTACAGTACCCATTTCGCGCATATACATTCTTACAGGATCAGTGGTTCTTCCAAATTCTTGATCAACTGTTGCAAGAGCTTGAGCTGCTTCTTCTGCGGCATCATCGTCAGTTGATTGGTTTTCACTAAGACTTAACGAATCTTCGTCAGGCGGTTGCTCCTGAACAACTATACCCATTTCTGTAATCATGTTTATGATATCTTCAATTTGGTCAGAATCTACGATTCCCTCTGGCAAATGATCGTTAACTTCAGCATAGGTTAAATAACCTTGCTCTTTTCCTTTTGAGATAAGTTCTTTAATTTTAGTTTGTTGGTCTTGGGCTATAGTCATTATTAAAAAGTGGGTATAAGCTAACTTTGTATAAATTGGGCAAAAATTATACCATATAAAACAAATATTACTTTAAAAATTCTTTGATTTCTTATCAATTTCTCTAATTTCTCTATTCAGTTCAGCGGTTTTCTCGAGATTAGAAGGATCAATTTCATCAAGCTTATCTTTTAATAAATTCTTGATTACGAGATAAATGTAGGCGTGAAACTCTTTATCTGGAAAATCATATTTTGGTATTGGCATCATACTTATTTTATTCAAAGAACTATAGATATTTTCATCTTCTCTAAAATTTTCGATGATTCTACCTATGTTCATATTTTTATTTTTTTTTGTTAATTCCAAAATAGATTTTATTATCTTGATGCCTATATTATCTTTTAAATGATTATCTCTTATTAATTTTTCATCGACAGAAATATTTGGATGATGCAAAAGAATTAAAATAGCTTTTCGAAGAGGGGAAGTGGTTTTATATTTTTTTTGTTTGATTTTTGGGGAACTATTATCTTTGGTTTCATCATATTTCGAGCCAATTTTTTCGTTTAAACTTACAAGCAACATATTTTTTAAAATTTTTGCATTTAAATTATTTAAAAGTGAATTTATTCTTTTTAGATATTGTGTTTTTCCTGCAGCTGTACTTAAATCAAATTCTTTTGAAAATCTACGATATATAAATTCTTCAATGCTTATCTTATTCCTGATTTGTTGGTCCCATAATTCCCGCCCTCCTTTTTCTACAATATTATCTGGGTCATTGTCTTTAGGTAGAAAAACAAAACTTATTACATCTCCGTCCTTTATAACCGGCATAATATTTTCAACACCTTGCCACGCCGCTTTTTCTCCAGCATTATCGCCATCAAAGCAACATATAATCTCTCTTGTATATTTAAAACATTGCGTTAAGTTTTCTTTTGTAACTGCAGTGCCTAAGGTTGCTACGACATTTTTTATTCCTGCTTGATAAAGTGCAATTACATCCATATAGCCTTCTACTATAAACATATAGTCTTTTGATATTTTCTCTTGCTTCGCTAAATGCAAATTATATAAAATCTTTTTTTTACTAAATAGCTTTGTCTCAGGAGAATTCATATATTTAGCTTCAGTTTTTTCTTTATTTTCGACTAAAATTCTTCCACCAAAAGCGATAATTTTTCCATTGTGGTCATTAATTGGGAACATGATTCTTCCGCGAAATTTATCATAGGAATTATTGTTCTTTTTTGCGATTAGACCTGCATCCAAGAGATTTGATTCAGAGTAATTTTTATTTAATTTTACTTTAAGGCTTTGAAAACTATCTTCGGAATAACCTAAATTAAATACTTTTGCAGTCTCACCTTTAATATTTCTATTTTTTAGATAGGCGATTGCTTGATTTGACACTTTAAGTTGATCTGTAAAAATTTTTTGACTATCTTTTAAGCAATTATGAATAATTTTTTGCGTTTCATATAATTTATTTGTTTCTTTATCTCGCGGAATCTCTACACCTAATGTGTTAGCAAGCGCTTCAATTGCTTCTGGAAAAGTTTTGTTGGTGTGCTCCATAATAAATCCTATAGAATTACCGTGAGCACCACAACCAAAACAATGATAAAACTGTTTATTTTCACTTACGCTAAATGAAGATGTTTTTTCGCTATGAAATGGGCAGTTAGACCAATAATCATTACCCTTTTTTTCGAGCTTTATATAGTTACCAATAATATCAACTATATTTGCTCTTTCTAATAAATTGTCAATGAAATCTTTTGGTATATTTTGTGCCATTTTAAGCAGCTACACTATCCTTTTTAAGGAGTTCTTCAATTTTTATAGTTTTTGGTTTTACCATTAAGAATTTGTTAGCATAATTTTCAAAGTTATTTAATATTTCTTTGCCCCAATTACTTTGTGTTTTTTTGCAGTAGTCTTCGATAGCAGTGATAAGGAAAGATTGTAATTCTGGGTAACTACTCATTTTTAAAATCTCTACAAGCTCTGGATTGTATTTATTTTTAAAATCATTATTTTCATCCAAGACTAGAGCAAACCCTCCCGACATTCCTGCTCCAAAGTTAATTCCAGTTTTACCTAAGATTATAACGATACCGTTTGTCATATATTCACAACCGTGATCACCAACACCTTCGACAATTGCAATAGCACCTGAGTTTCTAACGGCAAATCTTTCTCCAGCAATTCCCGATGCGTAAAGTTTACCCCCTGTTGCTCCATAAAGACAAGTATTTCCAATAATTACAGAATTTTTACTTTCAAAACCAGCTTCCTTTGGAGGATAAACAATTATTTCACCGGAAGCCATTCCCTTGCCTACATAGTCATTAGCGTCACCTTCAAGAGTTAAATTCAAACCTCCTGCATTCCATACCCCAAAACTTTGTCCTGCAGTTCCTTCAAAGAAAAGGTTAATTGGTTTTTTAGACATTCCATAATTACCATACAATTTTGCAATCAGACCTGAAGTACTAGCCCCAACAGATCTATCTGTGTTTTTGATTCTATATTTAAAGTTACCACCTAATTTATTTTCAATATTATTAATAACATCTTGATCAATCTGTTTAGATAATTCTGCTTTATCCCACGGATCATTATTTTTGACTTCACAGAAGTGAGAGATATTTTTATCAACATTTGCATTAGATACTATAGGGTCGATTATTAAATTTTTTAATTTACCATCTTTTTTAGATTTAATTTTAAAAATTTCAGTTTTTCCAATTATATCCGATAGTTTTTTATAACCAAGGTTTGCTAAAATTATTCTGGTTTCCTGGGCAATGAATTTAAAATAATTCATAACCATTTCATCTTTGCCAATAAAATGATATTTTCTTAAAATAGTATTTTGAGTAGCTACGCCAGTTGCGCAATTATTTAAATGACAAATTCTTAAATATTTGCAACCCATAGCAATCATTGGGCCTGTACCAAAACCAAAACTTTCAGCTCCTAAAATTGCTGCCTTAATAACATCTAAACCAGTTTTTAATCCACCATCTGCTTGCAGTCTAATATTTTTTCTTAAATTATTTGCTCTTAAGGTCTGATGGGTTTCTGATAAGCCCATTTCCCAAGGACCTCCTGCATATTTTATACTTGATAGAGGACTAGCACCTGTTCCTCCATCATAACCAGATATAGTAATAAGGTCAGCGTAAGCTTTTGTAACACCAGCTGCAATTGTTCCAACACCTGCTTCAGCTACCAACTTAACTGATACTAGTGCCGCAGGATTAACTTGCTTGAGATCAAAAATGAGTTGCGCTAAATCTTCAATAGAATATATATCGTGATGGGGTGGTGGTGAAATTAACGTTATTCCTGGATTTGAGTATCTTAATGTTGCAATTAACTTATCAACTTTATCTCCTGGAAGTTGCCCACCTTCTCCTGGCTTTGCTCCCTGTGCGATCTTAATTTGAATAACTTCTGCATTAACTAAGTAATGCGGAGTTACTCCGAATCTGCCAGATGCAACTTGTTTAATTTTAGAATTCTTGTCAGTATTAAATCTTTTTTCATCTTCTCCACCCTCTCCAGAGTTTGATCTTCCTCCCATTTTATTCATTGCTTGAGCTAATGTTTCATGAGCATCAGGCGAAAGCGCGCCAAGTGACATACCAGCTGAATCAAATCTTAGTAAAATATCTTCTATAGGCTCAACTTCATCAAGCGGGATAGGTTTTTTAGAACTTTTTAAATCTAATAAATCCCTAATTACCATCGTTTCTCTATTGTTTACGATGTTGCTATATTTTTCATAATCAGAATATTCTCCACTTTTGACAGCATCTTGAAGTGTTTTGACTACATCAGGATTATAAGCATGAAATTCTTCTCCATGAACATATTTCAGTAAGCCTCCTTGTTTAATACCTTTTCTTATGCTCCAAGTATTCTTTGCTAAAAGTTCTTGATCTTTTTGAAGGTCATCAAAAGTTGTACCTGACAGTCTATTTATCGTGTCACAAAAACATAAATCTACAACTTCTTGATTTAACCCTATGCATTCAAATAATTGAGAGCCTCTATAACTAGCTATTGTTGAAATTCCCATTTTTGATAAAATTTTAAATAAGCCTTTATTTATTCCTTGTCTGTAATTTCTTGTGGCTTCAAAAAATTCTGTATTATTATTAGATTTATTAAGAATCATACTGTTAAGTGATTGATAAGCTAAGTATGGATATATAGCTGTTGCCCCATACCCAATTAAAGTAGCGCAATGGTGGGAGTCTCTAGCTGTAGCTGTTTCCACAATTATATTTACTTTTGTTCTTAAGCCATTATTAATCAACGCGTGATGAACTGCACCAGTAGCAAGTAAAGCATGAATTGGAATTTTTCCTTTTTTAATATTTTTATCCGTGAGTATAAGAAAAACTTTTTTATTTTTTGCAGACGTAATTGCTCTTTTTGTTAAGTCTTTTATAGCTTCTTCAAGAGGTATTTCAATAGAATAATTTAAGTCCAAAATCTCATAAGTAAATTTTTTATTTTTCAATTCCTGTAATTGTTTAAATTTTCTAAAAGAGAGAATTGGAGATTCAATAGTTAATCTATGTGCATGCTCGGAACCTTCCTCAAAGACATTTAAGTCAGGCCCAAGGAATGTTTCTAATGACATGACATTACTTTCTCTTATAGGATCAATTGGGGGGTTAGTCACTTGAGCAAATTGTTGCCTAAAATAATCATATAAAGACCTTATTTCCTTAGATAGCACAGGAAATGGAGTATCATCACCCATAGAGCCAATAGCTTCTTGGCTAAGCTTTGATAGCGGCTTTAGTATTTGATCTTTTTCTTCATATGAAACATTAAACATTTTTTCATATTGTTTAATCTGATTTTCATCAAAGAATTCTAATTCTGGAAACTTATCGGGAATTATTCTTCTCATAGTTTCAGCTCCAGAATCCATCCATTCTTTATAAGGGCATCTACTTTTTAAAATGTCATCAATGTCATTGGAATATAAAATCTTATTCTCCTCTGTATCTACCGCAATTATTTGTCCAGGACCAAGCTTACCTTTTTCGATAACATCTTTTTCATCATAATCGTAGACTCCTATTTCAGAAGCTACGGTAATATGTCTATCCTTTGTAATTATATATCTTGCTGGCCTCAATCCATTTCTATCAGTTACGCAAGAAGCATATCTTCCGTCAGTTAGGACAATACCAGCTGGTCCATCCCAAGATTCCATATGTTTAGCATTATATTCATAAAATGCTTTCAAATTATGATCGCTTTCTGGGATACTTTTCCAGGCAGGCGGTATGAGAAGCTTGATTGCTTTGAATAGGTTTACACCTCCAATTGTTAAAAGTTCAAGCATGTTATCTAAGCTTTTTGAATCAGAACCTTGCATAGAAACTAGGGGTTTTAATTCATGAAGCTCGGGTATTTTTGGAGTTTTAAATATGCTAGATCTCGCTTGAGACCAATTTCTATTAGCTCTAATTGTATTTATTTCTCCATTATGGGCCAGCATTCTAAATGGCTGCGCTAAACTCCATTGAGGTGTAGTATTTGTTGAGAATCTTTGATGGAAAACGCAAAGCGAAGTCTCAAGATTTTTATTTGATAAGTCGCTATAAAACTTTGCTAAATGTTTTGGCATGACCATACCTTTATATAAAATAACCTTGGATGAAAAACTTGAAATATAAAATGAATCATCTTTAGTATTTGATACAAGTATTTCAATCTTTCTTCTAACAACAAGTAATCTAGATTCGATGTTTGCAATGTCAATCTTTTCTGTTGGATTTATAAATGCTTGTTTAATATAAGGAAGAGATCTAAGAGCATCTGTACCACAAATTTTTTCGTTAACAGGCACGTCTCTCCAGCCTGCTAAAATAAAATTATGTTCATTGAGAACTTTTTCAATAATTTTTATTGAAGCATCACGTTTCTTTTTGTCTGGATTAAGAAAAAACATACCTATAGCAAAATTTTTTGCTAAATTTATTTTTTCTTCATTAGCAAGTGATCTAAAAAAATATTCTGGAATCTTGAATAATATGCCGCAGCCGTCCCCAGAAGTTCCATCGGCGCCTACAGCACCTCTGTGGGCAAGTCTTTCAAGTGCAGTGATAGCAGTATCTATAAGCCAATGACTAGGCTTGTTGTCGATATTAGCAATCAAGCCAAATCCGCAACTATCTTTTTCAAAGTCTTTATTGTATAAACCAGTTATTTTGTCTTTGTTAATTGTCATACTCTAAAATATCAATTTCACTAGAGTTTGATGATAGATCACCAAACTCTAGGTTAAAAGTTTGGTGCGTTCCTTCAGCGTTTAAACCTACTTCCGTCCTAAAAGGATGAACGTATTAACAGTATAGAACTTGACGCCTATTCATTCAATGTAATTATCTAATATTTATATTTCGAACAGGTAAACGCTATTTAAACAACCTCTGGTGCTCTTGTTGAGCAAATCTATCAGTCATACCAGCAATATAATCGCATATAACTCTCTCTTTGTGCCCCAAATTAATTTTATCAATATTGTGAGCGCAATATTCTTCTGAAATTAGATTAAGATCATTGTTATATGCTAGAAATAGGTCCTTAATAATAACATTAGCTCGATTGGTCATAACCACAACGTCTGGGTGCATATAAAGGTTTTTATATAAAAATTTTTTCAGTTCAATATTTAATCTTTTTATTTCATCAGAAAAACAAATAAGAGTTTTTTTACAATTTCTAACATCCTCACTCGTAGAAATATTTTCTTTTTTGATTTCTTCATTAGAATTTTTTATTACATCATTTACTAACATATTTATTATCTTCCTAACAGTTTCACTAACTATTTTTGACTTTGATAATCTTGGATATTTTGCTAACACTTCACTCATTTGATCATAGAAAATTGGCAAATCTTCGAGCTGTTCTATAAATATTTTTTTTGCTTTTATTCCATCTTGAATATCATGATTATTATAAGCAATTTCATCGCATATATTTGTCAACTGAGCTTCTAGTGATGGATTCTTTTTTTCAATAAATCTATTCCCAACAGATCCTAATTTTTTTGCAAGAGACAAACTACATCTTTTTAATATTCCTTCCCTAGTTTCAAAGCATAGATTTATGCCTGGAAAGTTTGCATATTGATTCTCTAATTTATCAATTATTCTTAGTGATTGAATATTATGTTCAAAACCACCAAATTTTTTCATACATTTATTTAATATATCTTGTCCAGCGTGGCCGAATGGTGTGTGCCCTAAATCGTGTGCTAATGATATTGCTTCAGTCAAGTCCTCATTTATTTTTAATGCCCTCGCAACAGCCCTTGATATTTGGGCAACTTCTATAGTATGAGTAAGCCTAGTTCTATACATATCACCTTCATGATTTACAAAAACTTGTGTTTTATATTCAAGTCTCCTAAAAGCTGTAGAATGAATTATTCTTTCACGATCTCTTTGAAATTCTGACCTTAAATTAGGCGGATCTTCATTATGAACACGACCTAAGCTTTTTGAAGATTTTAAGGCATAAGAAGCAAGGCGATTTTCAATTTCATTGGGCATGATTTTTTAATGCTTTCATAACCATAGACTTTTTAATCTCATTTGTTATGTATGCACTTCCAATATTTTTAGGAAGAACAAAAACAATTTTATTGTTCTTAACTTTTTTATCTAATAGCATTGTTTTATAAAGTTTTTCTAAATTTATATTTTTGGGTAATTTTATAGGTAATTTGAATATTTTTAAAATTTTTTTGATTTCCTCATATTCTGCATTTGTCATTATTTTTTTTTGTATTGTAATGTCAGCGGCTATGAGAAAGCCACAAGCTATTGCTTCGCCATGTAACCATTTTCCATAACCAAGATTATTTTCTATAGCATGCCCAAAGGTGTGCCCCAAATTCAATAATGCGCGAATGTCTTTCTCTTTTTCATCTAGAGCAACTATGTCCGCTTTTATTTGGCAAGATTTTTTGATAATTTTTATTATGCTTTCAGTATTTAAGTTTTTAATATTTTCATGCTCTTTTAATATCCATTTAAAAAATATTTTATCCTTGATAATTCCGTATTTTATTACTTCAGCCATGCCAGCGTTAAATTGTCTTTCAGATAAAGTTTTTAAAATTTCTGTATCGGCAATAACCGCACTAGGCTGATGAAAAGAACCAATCATATTTTTACCTAGAGTATGATTAATACCTGTTTTACCCCCTACAGATGAGTCAACCATTGCAAGCAAAGTAGTTGGTATTTGTATAAACTTAATGCCTCGTTGATAGGTTGAAGCAGCGAAGCCTGTGATATCGCCAATAACCCCACCACCGAAAGCAATTAAAGCACTATCTCTAGAAAAATTGTTTTTTAGCAAATAGTTATGAATTTTTGTAATACTTTCTTGATTTTTATATTTTTCGCCATCTGGCAAAATTATATTTTCTTTTTTTAATATATTATTTTTAAGATTCTTGAAGTGTAAAGCTTTAATTTTATTGTTTGTAATAAGAGCAATCTTTTTTTCTTTAATAGCAAGATATAGTTTTTTATTAGATAGAATATTTTTTCCAATAAAAATAGGGTATGAATTTTCTTTTAGCTTAACAATTATTTTTTTCATATTCCTGAATAATAATTTTTGATATTTTTACTGTATCATAATTGTCAGTATTTATTTTAGTATTTGCTATTTCCTTATAATACATTTGTCTCTCTTTAATTAAACTAGTAATTTTTTCCTCAGCATTTACATTGTTTATTAAAGGTCTGTTTTTATCATTTTCAGTTCGATAGACTAATTCTTTGATGCTTGCTATCAAATAAACAACAAATCCCATTTTTTCAATTATTTTACGATTTTGCTCTAGCAATATTATACCCCCGCCAGTAGCAATAACTGATTTCTTGCAAGTTGAAATATCGTTTAAAATTTTAGACTCTCTTTTTCTAAAACCTTCTTCGCCCTCATGCTCAAATATTGTGCTTATATCTACCCCTGTCTTTTCTTCAATTAATTGATCAGTATCAATGAAATCAAATTTCATCATTTTTGATAATTTTTTGCCAATAGAGCTCTTTCCAGAACCCATTGGACCGATTAAAATTATATTGTTCCTATGTTTAGACAAGATAAATTTTGTTTTTATAGTATTATATAGATATTAACAAGAAACTTTATTGCTACCAACAAGTATGAGTATATTTCTTAAAAAAGCCTTAAAACCAACCTATTTTATAATTGGTTTAATTGTTGCGTCACTTTTAACATTTTATATTGTTTTAGCTAGCAGTTTACCCTCGGTTGAAGAGATACTTGATATGAGGATGCAAATACCAATGCGAGTATATACTCAAGATAAAAAATTAATAGCCGTTTATGGTGAAAAAAAGAGAATTCCGGTGACTTTTGAAGAGATACCAAATGATTTAAAAAATGCATTTATCGCGGCAGAGGATAACAGGTTTTATAATCATAGCGGCGTTGATTATCTGGGCTTATTAAGAGCATTTAAAAGCTTCATAACAACAGGCAAAGTTACTCAAGGTGGAAGCACAATTACAATGCAAGTTGCTAGAAACTTTTATTTAACAAGAGAAAAAAAAATTATTCGTAAGTTAAGAGAAATTCTCCTAGCATATAAAATGGAGAGAAATTTAAGTAAAGAAAGAATTTTTGAACTCTATATGAATAAAATTTATCTTGGTCATAGATCATATGGAGTCGCAGCTGCTTCACAAGTATATTATGGGAAAAGACTAGAAGATTTAACTTTAGCCCAAATGGCAATGATTGCTGGTTTGCCTAAAGCGCCTTCAAAATATAATCCAATCTCTAACGAAAAGAGAGCTCTTCAAAGAAGAGATTATGTCTTAAGAAGAATGTCAGAAAATAATTTTATATCAAAGGAAGATTACGTAACTGCTTATCTTTCTCCTGTATCTGCTAAGTTAAACACTGCAAGCATAGAATTGAGAGCACCATATGTAGCTGAAATGGTAAGAGCGCAAATGGAAGAAAGATTTGGTAACGACGCTTATATACTAGGTTACGATGTTTTTACAACTGTAGATAGTAAATTACAAGAGGCAGCAAGACAATCATTAAGAAAAAATATTGAAAAATATGATATTCGACACGGGTACAGAGGCCCTGAAGGAAAGATAAATTATGGTAAATTATTAAATTCTGATCTTGAATATGATTTAGAAATTTCAAAAAAAAATATTTCTAAATTTTTAAATAGCTACTATGAGATTAATAAGAATGTCCCAGCAGTAGTTTTAAATGTAGATAAATATTCTATAAAAGTATATTCAAAATATAATAAGCTAATAGATATTCATATAGATGATATTTTGATAAAAAATCAGTACTTTGATGTTAATTATAGGAAAAAAATTAAGAATTTTTATTCTGTTTTATCAATTGGAGATGTAATAAGAATAAAGGAAGTAAATAATAAGTGGAAATTATCTCAGGTACCCAATGTAAATGGGGCTTTAGTTTCAATTGATTCTAATAGTGGCGCAATCTCCGCTTTATCTGGTGGGTATGATTTTAGAATAAGTAAATTTAATAGAGTTACTCAAGCAAAAAGACAGCCAGGTTCTAGTTTCAAACCGTTTATTTACTCAGCGGCATTAAACAAAGGATATACTCCTGCCTCTATAATAAACGACGCACCAAAAGTATTTAAAGAAAATACAGTTAGTGGGGCTTGGAGGCCAAAAAATTATGGTGGGAAATTTTATGGTTTTACAAGACTGCGTTATGGTTTAGCAAAATCTATAAATATGATCTCAATAAGATTATTAGATAGTATTGGAATAAATTATACTTTAAATTATGCAAAAAAATTTGCTTTACCTACTGAAAAATTTCCAAAAGACTTAACTTTAGCTTTAGGTAGTGGCGAAATTACTCCTCTAGAGTTGGCTCAATCTTATGCATATTTTTCAAATGGAGGTTATGGAATTCAGCCTTATTTAATTGAGCAAGTAAGGAAAAGAAATAATGAAATTATTTATGTTGAAAATCCTATAAGAGTATGTAGTAATCCTTGTGACTATGTAAGTTTAGATACTTTGCAATTTCCTTCAGCTAAATCTGTTGAAGAAGTTCAAGAGTTAAGAGAAATAGCTGGTTTACCAAGATTTTCAATGCAAACACTTGACCCAAGAAATATTTATCAGATGGTAAGTATAATGAAAGACGTAGTGAAATATGGAACAGCCAAGAGAGCGAAAGTTCTTAAAAGAAGTGACATCGCAGGGAAAACAGGAACTACAAATGATCAAAAGGATGCTTGGTTCAGCGGGTTTAATAGAGATATTGTTGCAGTAAGTTTTTTAGGTTTTGATGATCATTCTTCGCTTGGTAAAAAAGAATTTGGAAGCACAGCAGCTTTACCAATGTGGATTGATTACATGAAAGTAGCATTAAAAGGAAAGCCTATTGCAAATTTAGATGAACCAGATGGTTTAGTAAGCGCTAAGATTGATAGCAAAAATGGTTTATTAGCTTCTCCTGATTCAAAAAATTCCATAATCGAAGTTTTTAGAAAAGAAAATGTTCCTAAAACTTTTAGTAAAGATAATAAAATTATAAATAAAAACGAGGAAGAGGTTGAAATAGAAAAATTATTTTAATTCTGATGATATCTTTTACTATACTCTTTTACATGGTTTATTAAAAATTCTAAATTATCTGGGTCAACATATTGATCAATTCCGTGTCCTAAATTAAAAATATGTTTGTGGCCAAAACCATAAGAATCCATAACTTTGCTTGCTGCATTTTTAATGGATTCTTTTGTGCCATGAAGAGCGCAAGGATCTAAATTACCTTGCAAGCATATGTTTTCACCAACAGTTTTACGTGCTGATGATAATTCGACTGTCCAGTCTAAACCAATTGCATCACAACCAGAATTTGTAATTTGTTTTAACCAATTACTACCACCTTTAGTAAAAAGTATAACTGGGATTTTTTTTGTTAACTCGTTTTTTCTTAATTTTTCTATTATTTTTTTCATTGGATCAAGAGAAAAATATATATAATTTTCGGTATTAAGTAATCCTCCCCAAGAGTCAAAAATCATTAATATATTAGCTCCTGCTTTAACCTGCATTATTAGATAATTAGAAATAGCATTAACTAATTTTTGGTTTAAAGTTTGTAACATTTTTTTGTCATTATAGATTTTTGATCTAACTTTTCTAAATTCTTTTGTTGCCGAACCTTCAATCATATAGGTTGATAATGTCCATGGGCTTCCTGAAAATCCTATAAGTGGAATTTCGTCATTTAATTTTTTTTTAGTTTCAATAATAGCTTCAGACACGTA
>Ga0255766_10000754_pt1 | contig 29931 bp, 24 predicted proteins | sample 071ome_23_FD_179966 | JGI IMG/M metagenome (GOLD analysis project Ga0255766, IMG submission 179966) | Coastal salt marsh microbial communities from the Groves Creek Marsh, Skidaway Island, Georgia - 071403BT metaG (version 2) | ecosystem: Environmental > Aquatic > Marine > Intertidal zone >...
ATATCTAGATGGTTCATGTGGCGCTGCAGTATCATGCCTAGGTCACTCAGATAATACAGTTAAAGAAGCTATCATTAAACAAACAGAAAAATTAGCCTTTGCTCACACCTCATTTTTCACTAATGAGCCAGCAGAAGAACTTGCAAAACTTTTGTCACAAAACTCTCCCGAAGGACTCGATAAGGTATATTTTGTATCAAGTGGATCAGAAGCAGTAGAGGCATCTTTAAAGTTAGCTAAACAATATTTTTATGAAATTGGAAAACCACAAAAGCATAAGGTGATTTCAAGAAGACAAAGTTATCATGGCAATACTTTGGGAGCTCTTGCGGCCGGAGGGAACCTTTGGAGAAGATCTTTTTTTGAAGATTTACTAACTGAAACAAGTTTGATTTCACCTTGTTACCAATACAGACATCAAAGATCAGAAGAAAATTCTAGTGATTATGGACTAAGAGTTGCCAACGAGTTGGAAAAGGAAATAATCAAACTTGGTCCAGATAATGTGATGGCTTTTATTGCAGAAACAGTTGTTGGAGCTACCGCTGGTGCGTTAACACCGGTGGAGGGATATTTTAAACGTATAAGAGAGATTTGTAATCAATATGACGTTTTGTTAATTTTAGACGAAGTTATGTGTGGAATGGGTAGAACAGGATCACTGTTTGCTTGTGATGACGAAGGAGTTATCCCAGATATAATGACTATTGCAAAGGGTTTAGGAGCTGGATATCAACCTATTGCAGCAATGCTGTGTCAAAACTTTATTTACGAAGCAATAGCTAAAGGCACTGGTTTTTTTCAACATGGACATACTTATCTTGGTCACCCTGTAGCATGTGCCGGTTCGTTAGCTGTGTTAAATAAATTAATAAATGAAAACTACCCAGAACAAGTAAATAAAAAAGGAGAAATCCTTCAAAAAAAGCTTGAATTGATAATTGGACAACACGAATTTGTTGGAGACATCAGAGGAAGAGGTTTGTTCAGAGGTATTGAGATAGTTAAAGATAGGAATACAAAAAATCCTTTTCAAAAAAATCTTAATATAGCTGGTAAAATTAAAAAAGAAGCTCTGGATATGGGATTAATTTGCTACCCAATGCAGGGTACTGTTGATGGCATAATTGGAGATCATATTTTAATTGCCCCTCCTTTTATAATAAATGATTTAGAAATAGATGAACTTTGCGAAAAACTGAAAAAAACAATTGATAATGTTTGTTATCAAAACTAATTACACACCTAAATGTTTTTGGGCAGTATTAGTAGTTAGTTCATTTGGAAACCCCTTCCATACAGTTCTACCCTTCTCAAGAATATAGAATTTATCTGCCAAGATTTGTAATTGTTTTAGCGACTTATCGATAATTAAAATAGATATCTTTTTATTTTTTAAAACTTCTATAACTTTCCAAATTTCCAATCTGATTGTAGGTGACAAACCTTCAGTTGCTTCATCTAAAATTAATAACTTTGGATTAGTCATTAAGGCTCTACCAATAACTAACATTTGCTGTTCACCACCTGACAATGAGTAAGCACCTTGAAACTTTCTTTCTTCAAGTTTTGGAAATAATTCGAAAACTTTATCTAGAGTCCATTCTCCATCAACAGAAGTGGCAAGCAGGTTTTCTATAACTGTTAAATTTGAAAATGCTCTTCTTCCTTCTGGAACCAAACCTATTCCTAATTGAGCAATTTTATAACTAGGCATTCCCAAAAGAGAAATATTGTTAAAACTAATCTCTCCTTGAAATTTATTTATTAACCCGCAGATTGATTTAATAGTGGTAGATTTTCCCATTCCATTCCTACCAAGTAAAGCGACAATTTCACCTTCTTTAATTTCTAAGTTAACATCAAAGAGTGCTTGGCTTGCACCATACCAAGCCTTTAAAGATTTAATTTCTAAAAAGTTTTTCATTAAATCTCATAGCCTAAATAGACATCTTTAACTAATTCATTAGATCTGATCTGATCAACTGTTCCTGTTGCTACTATTTTCCCATAATTAATTACTGATACTCTGTCAGCAAGAGCAAAAACAGCCTCCATATCATGTTCAATTAACAAAATTGGAGTGTTTAGTTTTATTTTTTTGAATAAATTTATCATCATTTGCGTTCCACTTTCATCTAAACCTGCCATTGGTTCATCAAACAAGAAAACTTTTGGGTTCATAGCCAAAGCAAGCCCTACCTCTAATTTTCTTCTATCACCATGGCTAAGTTCTGATGCTACCATTCCAGAATTTTCTATTAATTCTATTTCCCTGAGTATATTTTTAGCCTTAAGTTCTAATTCATTATTATCTTTTATATTTTTAAATAGCTGAAAAGTTTTATTGGACTTATTAAGAAGAGATAAAATTATATTTTCTATCGCGCTAAAACTTGGAATTATAGAAGATACTTGAAATGTTCTAGATATCCCAATTTTTGCTCTTTCAACATCACTTAAATCAGTTATGTCTTCCTGGTCTAGAAGGATAGACCCCCTGTCCTGTTTAACACTCCCAACAATTTGCTTTATAAGAGTTGACTTACCTGCTCCATTAGGTCCTATTAGTGCGTGAATTTCGTTGAAATTTAGATCTATGGCTATTTGATCAGTTACCTTAAAGGCTCCGTATGATTTTGATAAATTTTTGATATTTAATATTTTATTTTTCATTATTTTTTTTCTTATCAAACAAGCCTAATATACCAGATCGAGCATATAATATTTCTAATATTAATATTAGACCTAACCAAAATTGCCAATTTTCAGTATAAGTGCCAAGTGTTTGTTCTAATATAATAAAGAAAGCCGCCCCAACTATAGGTCCATAAAGCCTGGCCATTCCTCCTAGAATTACAAAAATCATTATCTCTCCAGAAGTATGCCAATCAAGAACAGATGGACTTACAAATCTATTTAAGTCCGTATAAAGAGATCCAGCCAAGCCTGCCATTGTACCAGAAATGACAAAAACTATTAACTTGACTTTGTACGTTTCTATTCCTACAGATTTTACTCTTTCTTCATTTTGTTTTATAGCCTGAAATGCCATACCAAAAGCTGAATTAATTAATTTAAATGATATAAATAGAGTAATCATTAGCCATACAAGACAAATAAAATAAAATGTGAATGGATCCATTGTATTTACCATTGGGAACGAGTTCCTAACGTATATTGAAAGGCCATCTTCTCCTCCATAAGTGGGCCAACTTATTGAGAAAAAATATAACATTTGTGCAAATGCTAGAGTAATCATGATAAAGTAGACACCACTAGTTCTAAGCGAGAGAAAACCTATAATTAAAGATAGGAAAGCACATACTAGTATTGCTACAGGCCAAATTATTAACATTTCAGAACTACCAAAAATATCGATTGGCCAACTAAATAATAATTCTTCGTTAAGAGCATGGAAAGATAGAATTCCTGTTACGTATCCCCCCGTTCCAAAAAAAGCTGCATGACCAAAAGAAATTAACCCACAATAACCAAGAGCTAAATTTAAACCAATTCCAGCAATTGCTAGAATAATGACTTTAGTTGTTAATGTTATGTAATATGGTTCTTCAAAAATTAATCCGAATATCGGGATTATTATAAGTAAAAATAATATCCATTTATTGAAGAATTTTTCTATTATCATTTTAACTTTTTCCAAATAATCCAGAAGGCTTAATAATTAAAATCAAAGCCATTAAAATATAAATTAACATTGAGCCAATTGATGATCCTATTGAGGTTGCATAAGAAGGTTCTATAAAAATTTTAAGTAGATCTGGTAAAAAAACACGTCCTAAGGTATCTGTTACTCCTACTAATATTGAACCAATGAAAGCACCCTTTATTGACCCTATGCCACCAATTACAATAACAACAAATGCTAGAATCAAAATTGGTTCTCCCATTCCAACCTCCACGGATTGTATGGCACCAATTAGAGCGCCAGAGAGACCTGCAAGAGAAGCTCCCAACGCAAAAACTACTGTATAGAGTTTTGAAATATCAACTCCAAGAGCTGAGATCATTTCACGATCATTTTGACCAGCCCTGATACGAATGCCTAACCGAGTTTTTGTTATTAATATATAAAGACCAATAGCAATTAAAAAGCCCATCAATATAATGAATAGTCTATATTTAGAATAAATTATTTCTTCAAATATAGGTATGGTTCCATTTAAACTCTCGGGGATACTTAGATATAAGGGGAATGCGCCAAAATACCATCTTACACCTTCAGATAATAATAATATTAGAGCAAATGTAGCTAATACTTGATCTAAATGATCTCTTCTATACAACCGTCTAATTATTAATATTTCAATCAGAACTCCAGCAATTGCGGCACCACATAAGCTAGCCCCTAATGCCAACCAAAAAGAACCCGTTAAACCCGCAACTAAAGCAGCGCAAAATGCCCCAATCATATAAAAGGAGCCATGAGCTAGGTTTATTAAACCCATAACTCCAAATATTAGAGTTAATCCAGCAGACATAAGAAACAGCATAGTTCCAAATTGTATACCGTTTAAGAGTTGTTCAATAAATAAGATATTAGTCATTTAAATATACTGTCTAGGTGAATTTTTACAAAATCACCTAGACATATAATTTACATTTTACATTCAGCAACATAAACGTTTGAATGATCCTTTAATCCAACAGAAACTATTTTGTTAGTGAGTGTTTTTCCCTCTTTTATGACTTCACGCACATAGATATCTTGAATTGGATGATGATTTTTATCAAAACTAAATTTTCCTCTTGTGGAAGAAAAATTAGCCTTTCTGAGCTCATCTCTAAATTTATCCTTATCATCTATTTTAGCATTTGCCATTGCTGAAATTAAGAGTTTACCCGTGTCGTAACCTTGAGATGCATACAAGGATGGAAGACGACCGTATTCTGATTGAAAATCACTGACAAATTTTTTATTTGCAGGATTATCTATATCTTTTGACCACTGTGAGGTATTTTTAACTCCTAATGCTGCATCTCCAACTGCTTTTAAAATACCTTGATCAAAAGAAAAAGCGGGACCTACAACTGGTATCTTAATTCCAGATTGTGAAAATTGTTTCATGAAACCAATTCCCATACCACCTGGTAAAAAGAAAAATACACTATCTGCTCCTGAAGCTCTAATTTGAGCGATCTCAGCTGCATAATCTTTTTGACCAAGCTTAGTATACACCTCTCCTGCAAGTTTACCTTTAAAAAACCTCTTGTAACCTGTAAGCGCATCTTTACCAGCTGGGTAATTAGGAGCAAGAATAAAAGAGTTTTTAAAACCAGCTGAGTTGGCGTAACCACCAGCGGCTTCATGTAAATTATCGTTTTGCCATGCAACGTTAAAATAATTTTCATGACATCCTTTACCAGCTAATTGAGATGGCCCAGCATTAGGTGACAAATAGAATTTACCCTGATTAACAGCTGCGGGCACAACTGCCATTGCTAAGTTTGACCAAATAATTCCGGTAAGAACATCAACTTTGTCAGATTGTATCATCTTGTCTGCTAATTGAACCGCGATATCTGGTTTGCGCTGATCATCTTTTACAATGACACTGATTTTCTGATTCCCTTTTATAGCAAGCATAAAACCATCCCTTACATCAATGCCCAATCCTGAACCACCACCTGATAAAGTGGTTATCATTCCAACTTTTAATTGATGTCCATCTGCAAAAATTGATGATGAAGTCATGATCATTAGTGCTGCTAACGTAGTTGTAAGCCTTTTCATCTATAATCCCCCTAAATATCGTAATGACAAAAGAATTCCAAAATACATAATTATTAACCTAAAGGCAAAATAATTAATCGTATTAAAAAAATACTAAAAATCCACTTCTATTCCGTTAATGGTAAAGGTTTTACCATTAAAACCTTTATCCATTTTTTCAATATCTGACATATTTTCGCTATCAACTCTTTTATATGGATTTTTTTTCATCTGTTCCAAACGAGTTTCTATCTTTTTATCTTTTTTCTTTTTTTTCTTTAAAGCTTTAATCCATCCAAACATTTACTTATAGACTTCCTGACTAGCCATTTGGCAGTGTGTTAATTTTTTAAATCTGTAACTTGCAAATAAATTATATAGGCACTTAGCTATAGAGTAAATGATTGGAAGTTTTACTAGAAAAGATAACAAATTCCAAAATCTTAATTGATCCCATATCAAAATAAAAGCATCAACACCAATTTTTAAATTCTTATCTCTATCTAGACCGTGTAAATACATTAGTGCGTCATACTGTGAAACTTTTATGTGTTTCAGTTCATTAGGATTATTGGCAATATCGTTCCACTTAAAAATATTTTTAGGAGAAATCCTTTTGTAATAATTAATTTCTTTACTACAAAGTCCACATTTTCCATCGTAAAAAATTTCTATTAACTTCATTAAGTAACCTATATCAATTTTGAAACACTAACTGCAAAACCAGACCCAGAACCAACTATTCTTGACCAATAATTTTCAATGTAATTATTTATTTTACCCTTTTTTGATTCTGCATCATTTTGATGTTCTACTTCTTCTGCACAGCATATCTCCAAGACTTTCAAAAGATCAAATGAAATGGAATGTTTATATAAATATTCTATTTGCTCTTGGTAATGATGCTCAACGAAAGTTTCTACCGACTGTATAGTAACACAAAAAAATCTATAGCCCAATAATGCTGACACAAAACCCAAACTAAATCCTAAAAATCTCCATAATAGTAAAAGTTTACTTTTATTCTTATTTTTTAATAAATAGTTCATTATAATTAGATGGTTTTTTTCTGTTTTGTAATGTTCTTTTGACATTTTTTGAATATCTCTATTCCAAAAAATGCATTTAGCTCCAATATATATCCAAACAGCACCTGTTTCTCCAGCATGATTTGATCTCATCCAACCAATCATAGACTTTGGTATAGAGACATTCGATGCCTTATAATTCTCAATTAATTGTTTCATATTCATTGACGTGTTCACTAGGTAACTTGTTTTGTCAGTTATAATCTTTTAAATCTATTAGTTATTATATTTTTACATTTATTCAATATGTAATCTAAAACATTTATTGCTTTTCTTTATATATATAAAATTGGCATGTTTAATGCACAAAATTATTATTCTTGGAGCGCATATATGGAAACACTTTCAATAATTTCTGTTATTTTTCAAATTGCTACTACAGCACCTAATATTGATAAATTGTTTCAAAAAAATGAAATTAATTCCTTTACTAGAACTGAAACAATTGAGATTTACAGAGCAAACATGAATAATCATTTGCCAGAAGAAAATATTTATTAAAAATTTGTTATATTTCTAATTAATTAACTAATTAATTAATAATAATATCTGCTCTACTGTTACGCTTGACTAACGTTTATATTTTGTAATAATTGATTCATTCATTTGATAAGTAGTTTGATTAGCTTCAACTTACAATTAATTTAAATGGGGAGAAGAATAATTTATTCTTAAAAATACTACTGTTTTTTACAGTATAACTTCCAGCTTTGGCTGGTTAATCATTATGGAGGAAATTAAATGATTAAATCTACTACGCTATTTAAGGTTGGGACGAGTTTAGCCGCTATAGTTTCTGCTATAGCCTTTACTGCTGCTCCAACTTTAGCTGCTGACAAGCCAGCAATTGAGGTTATAACTCATGCTGGTGCTGGAGGCGGTACAGATGTTAACTCAAGAATGATGATGCTTCGTTCAAGAAGAGAGTTAAAACAGGATATGGTTGTTGTAAATAAAAGAGGTGGTGGTGGAGCTGCTTCTATGAATTATTTTATGACAAGGCCTGCAGATGGTAACTCAATATTAACTTTTACAGTTGGTCACGCCATTACAATGGCAATGGGAAAAACTAACCTAAAAGTTGAGGACATGGCTCCTATTGCTAGAGGTACTAATGACCCTCAAATATTGATGGTTAATTGTAAAACTAGTCCATACAAAACACCAGAAGCTTTCGTGGAAGGAATGAAAAAAGGTGATAAAATTTCATATGGTGGAACTCATACAGGTACTATAGATCATATAACTGCATTTTTGTTCGCCAAAAGACTTGGTCAACCAATGCCTAAATATATTCCTTTTAAAGGTGGCGGAGAACTGGCAACTCAAGTTGTAGCAGGTGCAGTTGACGTGGGTATTTTAAATTTATCTGAAGCAGGTGGTCCAATTGATGCTGGTGATTTGTGTCCATTAGTAATACTTGGTGACAACCCTATGGCTCCAATTCCTAAAGCGAAAACTGCTAAATCAATGGGAATAGATCTTGTTCTATCTACTACTAGAGGCTTCGTAACACACGCTGGAGTTGATAAAGCAAGAGTTGATGAGCTAGAAAAAGGACTTGCTAAAGCTATGAAACATTCTATGTATCAGGCTTATTTAGCTAACTCAGGCTTAGATAATACCTCACCTCAAGCATCTGGTCCTTGGGGCGAACAAATCAAATTTATGGTTAAAGAGTTTGGTCCTGCATTAAAAGAAATGGGATTAATAAAATAAACCAATAATTTATTTAGATGCCCCTTCATGGGGCATCTGAAAGACTTATCATGAAAAAAAAATTATATATAATTCCTTTGTTTCTAACCTTGTTCTCATTGGTGGTAATTTATTTATCATTACAGTTAGAAACTTCACCTCAAATGATCGTTGGCGATAGTATGCAAGCTCGTTCATTTCCTATTTTTTTAATGATTTTAAATTTAATACTGATAGGAATATTATCTTATCAATTTTCAAAAACTTATCCTAAAGAAGTTAAACTCGAGAAATTCCCTACTTGGTCAAGCATCTTGCTGTTCTTATTATTTTATATTTTAGTGACAATAAGTGGAGATCTATTTGTAGCCATCCCAGTTGTTATGTTTTTAATGGGCATGGTATGGGGACAAAAGAAATTATGGGTGGCACTTACAAATGCTATCGTAACACCTCTTTCAATTTTTCTTCTTTTTGACTATGTTCTACAAGTAAGATTTCCTAGAGGTTGGTTAACAAATATTTATTATGGTTAGGTTGTAATTTATGATTGAAGCATTGTCAGCAATGGGTTCGGTATTTGTGGACCCCTACCTTTTAGGACTAATTTTTGCTACTACAATTTTAGGGGTAATAATTGGTGTTCTTCCTGGTCTTGGAGCTACAACTGGTGCTGCATTGTTACTGCCATTTACTCTAACAATGGAACCTGTACAAGCTATAGCTGTTTTGTCTACTATATATGTATCAGCAACATTTGCTGGTTCTATAACTGCTATTTTAATCAATACTCCAGGAACTTCGGCAGCAGCGGCAACTACATTTGATGGATATCCTTTGGCGCAAAAAGGAGAAGCCGGAAGAGCCCTTGGTGTCGCTGTGGTTTCAAGTACATTTGGAGGGGTGTTTTCTGTCATTGTTTTGTGTATAGCAGCCCCTCTCTTGGCTAGAGTTGCTTATGAATTTCGACCACCAGAATATTTTGCCCTAACAGTCTTTGGCTTGTCCATGCTTGCAAGTATCAGCGCTGGTGGCGCTGTTAAAAACCTTATTGGTGGTATTTTTGGTGTTTGGCTATCAACTATTGGTTCTGAAAGGGTAACTGCTATTGAAAGATTTATGTTTGGTAATTATGACCTATACGAAGGTCTATCTTTCGTTCCAGTATTTATTGGTCTATTTGCTATTTCAGAATTACTTGTACAATCAAAAATGGTTAATAAAGTAGTGAATGCAGTCTCTTTAAAAGCGGTTAAACTTCCAACAAAAGAAGACTATAAAAAAATATGGAAAACGATACTTAGATCTTCTGGCATTGGTACTTTTATAGGAATTCTTCCTGCAGAAGGCGCTACTGTTGCATCGATGATTGGGTATTCAGAAGCAAAAAGGTGGTCCAAAAATAGAGAGGAGTTTGGTAAAGGTTCTATTGAAGGAATTGCTGGTGCTGAAGCTGCCAACAACTCTGCAACAGGTGGGGCGATGGTTCCAACTATGGTTCTTGGAATACCAGGTAGTGGTACAACAGCAATAATTTTAGTTGGCCTAATGGTTCATGGATTGAGACCAGGAGCTTATTTATTTACTGAACAAGTTGAAAAAGTATATCAAATCTTTGGTTCTATGCTATTAGCAAACCTTATGTTTATGGTCATGGGACTCTATGCAGCTAGGCTGTTTGCAAGAGTTTCATTTGTTCCAATATCCATATTATGGCCTATTGTTTTTGGATTATCTGTAATAGGAGCATATGCTCTTTCTCAATCACTAGTTGATGTATGGATAGCTCTTATTTTTGGGGTTATTGGATTTTTTGCCAGAAGACATGGATTTGCTGTAGCGCCTATAGCTGTTGGATTAATCTTAGGAGAAATGGTAGAAACTAACCTACAACATTCTTTAAAAATGTATGACGGTCAATGGTGGATGATATTTGCTCAACCATTAGCTTTATTTTTCCTTGTGCTTGCATTTTTGGGACTTTGTGGCCCATATTTATATAGCCTAATTACAAGACAGAAAAACTAAAACTATTTAAATAACCACTCATTTTGATAGCGTTCCATATAAGGTTTAACGCTATAAGAGTAAGTATGGTATTTAAAACGACCTGAAAATATTTCTTTCCAAATTTTATTAAAACCTTTTTCCCAACCAAAGTTCCTATAAATCCGCTTATGATCATGCCTGTAATTAGAAAGAAATATTCTCCATAAGCAAAACCTACAAATCCAAAAATAACTACTTTTATCAAATGTTGGATTGTCATTAATGCTGAGTGAGTTGCTAAATGATTCACAGGTTCTAATTTCATGGTTTTTACCATTCCGGCTACCAATGTTCCTGAGGCACCAAAAAACATAGTAAAAAATCCTGAAAACATACCTCCAAATGTGATGTGTGATGCTCCAATTGCTGGAATTTTACCAAAAACAGACCATAAAATAAACATGGCCACAATTAATTGAAGTAACCAAGGGTCAATTTGAATAAAAAACGTGCCACCAAGAGAAGAGCCTAAAATTGTACCCAAAGTAAATGGTATTAAAACATCTTTTTTAATTTCTTTTATAAAAATAACCGTTCTACCAAAATTAGATCCAATTTGGACTATTCCATGAATAGGTAACAAAGCAAATGGGGGGAGTTTAAGTGCAAGCAAACCTATTAAAACAGCTCCTCCTCCAATACCAAAAGCGGCAGTTATAAAGGAAGTAACCATACTTACAAAAATTAAAAAATAAAAAGTAAACTCGGAAAGTTCTACTGGTATTACTGACATACTTAACCCTTAAGAGCATGAGGGGGTGGAGCAAAATAACGAGGCATTTCTCCAACTGAATGAACATTAACTTCTAAAAGAACCGGTCCAGAAAAACTTAATGACTCCTTTAGTTTCTTTTCCAATTCATTCGCATGATCAATTCTAGAATATCTCATTTTGACTACTTTTGCTAACTCTTCAAAATTTGGCCCTATAAGATCAGCATAAAATTTTCTTCCTCCATACATACTCTCTTGAATATGTTTTATCACTCCATATCCATGATCATTCATTACAAGAAAAACAACATCACAATTAGTTTCTGCAGCAGTCCATAAATCTGGAAGATTTAGCATAAAACCTCCATCACCACACATGGCAATAGTCTTGCTTTCCCTACTACCCATTGACGCTCCTATAGCAAGCGCCATTCCTGGTCCAATAGCAGCACCCACAGGATAAATATTTTGTTCTGGTTTGTTGATAAACATTGATCTATTACCCCACATACTATTGGAAATAGTAACATCTCTAACCCATATTCCATTTTCTGGAAGAACTTGTCTTATTATTTCTGGAAAATTTTTATATGCTCCAAGATTAGCCTTGTAATCATCTAGTATCTTACTTTTTAAGGATGAAATCTCACTTTCCCACTCTTTATCTAGAGTTAATTGTCCTGATAATCTATTAGCCAATTCACTAAGGACTTTCCTAGCGTCACCACAATGGAATAACTTAGTTTTATATGTTCTATTTTTGGCTTTAGGATCAATATCTATCTGAATAATATTTTCCGGAAGTTTTAAAGACATGTCTCTTGTTTCATGACCTCTCAATCTACTTCCTACAACTATCATTAAATCTATTGTTTTATAAAACTCTTCTATTATAGGTACAGCATTAAAAGCACCAAAGCTCATACTGTTACTTTCAGGTATTACTCCTCGACCCAACGTACTTGTAACTAACGCAAACCCCATATTTGTAAATTTTTCTACTTCTTCTCGAGCAAATTTACACCCATTACCTACCCAAAGCATTTTTCTTTTTGAATTTTTGATTATTGTCTCAATTTGATCCAAAGATGATAATTCTCCAACTGGCAAATCAATAGAAGGTATTTTTATCGTATCAAGATTTTCTGGTCTTTTTATAACTGTCCTTTGAATATCAATAGGTATCTCAATTGAGACAGGTCCAGTTGGCGGTGTTAGCGCTATCTTTACGGCCTCTAGTAAATTTGATAAAACATTGTCAACATTATCAATTCTTATAGCTTCTTTAGATATTGACTTTAACATACCTAGTTGATCAGAAACATCATGAACCGTTCCTTGATTTTTATCTAAGTTTTCTGTTGCTGTTTGGCCAGTAAAATGAAGAACTGAGGATCCAGAAAACCTTGCTTCAACAATTGCTCCTACTACATTGGCAGCCCCTGGACCAGTGCTTGTAAAAACTACACCAAGTCCATTTTGCGCTCTTGCATAACCATCTGCCATGTGACCAGCACCCATTTCTCCTCTTGCAGGGATCATTTTAATGTAATTACGTCTGCCAATTGCATCTAGCATAGGAATATTATGAACGGAAACAACTCCAAAGACATCTTTTACTCCCAAAATATGTAAAAATTCTGCTACTAAATCTCCTACATTATACTCAGCCATATGCTCCCCCTTTTGACTTAACATGTTAAAAATCTTATATTAATTTATTGTTTTATTAAAATTAAATTATGATTGTTTTCTTATGATAAAAAAAATAAATGCGAAAGAAGTTAAAAATTGGGTTTCTGATAACAAGGAGATTTCATTTATTGATGTAAGAGAAATTGGACAGCATAGTAAAGGTCACCCATTTTTTTCTATCTCAATTCCTTACAGCATATTTGAAATTAGACTTTTAGAACTTGTTCCAAATAAACATGTCAGAATTGTTTTATTTGATAATAATAATGGCATTGCAATTTTAGCTGCAAAACATGCAAAATTAATGGGTTATAATAATATTTCTATTTTAGAGAATGGAATAGAAGGTTGGTTAAATGCCGGCTTTAAATTATTCGATGGTATTAATGTACCAAGTAAAAGTTTTGGTGAACTTGTTGAGCATAAATATAATACACCTTCTATTACTCCTAATAATTTATTTAAAAAACAACAACAAAAAGAAGATATAATTATTTTAGACGGGCGACCGTTAGATGAGTATAATAAGATGAGTATTCCAGGAAGTATTTGTTGTCCCAATGCAGAAATTCCATATAGAATATCTAGTTTTGTCAAAAATGATGATACTCAAATTATTGTAAATTGTGCTGGCAGGACACGATCTATAATAGGGGCTCAAGCTCTTATAAACTTTGGCATTAAAAATAAAGTTTATGCTCTGGAAAATGGTACTCAAGGATGGTTTTTATCCAACTTAAAGTTAGAGAATGGAAAAAAAAATTACTTAAACTTGGAACCCAGCCTAAAAGAAAAAAAGAAATTAAACTTAAAGATAAGAATTTTATTAAATGAAAATAAAATTGAAATAATAGATATTAAAAAGGTTAAAGATCTAATTGACAACAAAGGTAGATCTACATTTTTTTTCAATGTTACAACAGAAAATATATATAAAGACGATATAAGTTTCATAAAAAACGTTGCAGGTGGACAATTGGTCCAGGCAACAGACAATTTTATTGGAGTTTTAAAATCACAAATAATACTCATCGATGATGGCGATCTTGTTAGATCGGGAATAACTGCACTCTGGTTAAAAAAATTCAACTTTGATTGTTATGTACTTGATGTCAAACATGAGGAAATAATAAAACTAAAATTCAAAAATGATACAAAATATACTGATATCCCTGTTGAAAAAATAACTCTTGATGAGTTTAAAAATATGAAAGATATTTTTATATTTGATGTAAGAAATAGTATTGAATTTTGTAAAGCAAGATTAAAAAAATCCATTTGGCTGAACAGAGCCAATTTAGATAATTATAATAATTTAACCAAAAAGAAAATTGTATTGGTTAATGATGATTTCAACAAAACGCAATTAATCTACAAAGATTTAAATAATAAATTTCCAGAAAAGACGATTGCCGTTTATTCTTGGAATGAAAAAGATTTTGATAGGTTTCCTCAGTATTTTGATAAAGATGAAATTCAAATGAACAAAGACTTTATTGATTTCAATTTTCATACATATTTGCGTCACCAAGGCAATAGGGAGCATTCAATACAGTATTTGAAGTGGGAAACAAATTTATTAAATAAAATGGATAAAGATGAAAAAGGATTTTTTAAATATTTTTAAAATTTTTTAAATAGTTATATGGCCTGTATATTTGATCTTTTAATATTATCTAAATTAGCACCCTCTATTCTCAATAATCTTACTGGATCTTTTCTAAGAGGAGAGTGAACATCTCCTACACCATAAAAATGAACATCACCAGCTTTCATTGTGTATGTTTTAAAAGGCTTGACATAAATAATATCATTAACTGATTTATCTTTAATTATTTCCCAATCCGTCATTTCAGTTTCTCCAGAAGCCTGACCATAAACAGCCCAACTAGAACCATGATCATGAGGTGATCCTATTGCTTCTGTACTATAAACATGACCACAAACACAAAATCCAGTTTCCTTATCCTCATAAAGTATTTCTCTTGGATTTTCTCCTTTTTGTCTATCTGGAAGATTTTCAGATATAAATTTTTGATCCATTAAAGCCTTAGAAACAAAATAGCATATCTTGTCTGAGCCATCAGGTAACTTTTCACTTAAAATAATATCTTTAATATCGGCAACAAGATCATTTAAACTATAAGGCATAATTTCCTCCCAAAAATCTTAAGACTTTTATATTTATAAACCCCAGCTTAACGCGATAGGATTATATTTAGTAGCTAGTTTTATTAATCCTGCTTTTGTATTCTGTTCTAGGGCTGGGATGGGATGTCTACAAAAATCAGACTTTATAACACCACCTTCTTTCATAATAACTTTGGCAGCCCTAAAACCACATTGTCTATTTTCATAATTAATTAATGGCAATATTTCATTATATTGATTTTGAGCTTTTTCGATTTTACCATCAAGGAAGTCCAAAACTACTGGCCTTATTAAATCAGGTATCATTGCTGAACTCATGTTACCCGTTGCTCCAGCTTCTAAATCAGCGAATAATGTTATCCCTTCTTCACCATCAAAAGGACCTTCTATTACATCTCCACCCTCTTCTACTAATACTCTTAATTTAGCAGCGGCTTGGGCGCACTCTATTTTAAAACATTTAACCATTTCAATTTCTGTTGCCATTTTAATTAATAGAGGGACAGGTAATTCAACTCCAGATAATGGAGCATCTTGAACCATTATAGTTACGCCAGCTTCACCAACTTTTTCAAACTGTTCAAATGTTTGCTGTGGTGTTCCTTTCATTAGAGCTCCATGATAAGGAGCCATCATCATAAGCATGTCTCCCCCAAGAGCTTTCACTAATTTAGCTCTTGATAAAGCAATATCAGTAGAAAAATGACTCACAGTAGTAATAACTGGAACCCTTCCAGCAACATGTTCAATACATAACCTGGTTAGAACTTCTCGTTCCTCATCTGATAATAAAAATTGTTCTGAATAATTAGCAAGTATACATATCCCATCGACACTTTGGTCTATCATACAGTCAATTACTCTCTTCATTCCTTCCTTATCGATTTCACCATTAGGCATAAAAGGAGTTGGGGCAACTGGCCAACAACCTTTGAACATATTATTAGCCATTTTTAATCCCTTTATTAATCTGATTATATATATGATAATTAAATATTTTTATTTTGCCAAGCATCAACAGTAACACCTTCTTCTCTTAGTTTGTTTTTTTGAATTTTTCCTGTTTGTGTTTTAGGAAATTCTTCCATAATTCTTATGTATTTTGGTATAGAAAACTTCGCCAGGTTTCTTTTCGCGAGATTTATTAAATCCTGAAAATTTATTGTAACATCCCTGTTTGTCATTAATGCAACCATTACCTCATCTTCCATGCCATCACCACCATCTGCAGGTATAGCATATGCTGCGGCTTCAGTAATGTAGGGAATTTCTAAAAAAGCTTGTTCGACTTCATAAGAAGAAATATTTTCTCCTCTTCTACGAATACAATCTTTTATTCTATCAACAAATACGAAATGTCCTGAGGCTTCTCTAATTCCTGCATCTCCAGTATGAAACCAAAAATTTCTCCAGCTTTCTATAGTTTTCTCTGGCATTCCCATATAACCAGACATAAAGCCAAATGGTTGTTTAGGTCTAACCATAATTTCACCAACCATACCATCTTGAATTGGAGTATCTTGATCAGGATCTCTTATCTCAACCTCAAAATATTTTTCATAAACTTTGCCACACTTTCCACCACCAATTTCATTTTTTAAACCATATATGGGAATGTTGACTTCTGTCATTCCATACAAAGGCAAGACATCTTTTACTCCAAACCTTTCTCTAAATATTCTCTCTGGTTCATTTGGTAGAGGTGCTGATCCAATCACAATAAGTTCGTGATCTTTATCATGTTTAGATGGCGGCTGGGATACCACAAAAGCTGCAATGGCTCCCAGCATGTTTGTATGAGTTATTCTATATTTTCTGATGTCATTTAGCCAACTAGAAGCTGAAAATTTATTTCTTATGATTGCTTTTGCTCCAGTCATCAAACATGCTAAAAGCTGCATAAAAAGTCCATTTGCATGAAATAACGGTAGAGAAATGTAAAAATTATGATGATTTTTTAAATTATAATTTTCAATTGTTCCTATTGCAAATAGAACACAATGAGCGTTTGGCATCATTACTCCCTTTGAAGGTCCAGATGTGCCACTGGTAAACATTACACAAACATTATCACTTAGTTTACCAAATATTACTTCATTTTGATTAAGTAAAGTTTCACTAAATAATTCTTTACAGTTTAAAATAACTATCTCTACATGTTTATCTTTTATTAATTCTGAAATTTCATCATAAAATTGGTTTTCAACTATTACAAATTTAGACTTAGAGGTTTTAATCTGATGTAATAATCCATTTCCTTTAATTGCTGTATTTAGTGCTACGAAAATTAACCCAAGAAAATTCGCGGCAACCCAATATAAGATAAACTCCTTTGGATCTTGGATAAAAACTGTGAGGGTATCGCCCTTTTTAAGTCCTATTTTTTTTAAAATATTAGCTTTTTTTAAAGATTTAATCTTTAAATCATTAAATGTCCATTCAGGTCCGTCTATAAATTTTATAATTTTTAGATCTGGGTGGTTCAACGACTGATTTAATATAATTTCAGAAACTCTCCAATGAAATGGATCTTTTATATTAGGGTATAAAAATAAGCTTTGTTCATTCATAAGTTTTTTAGCACTCGCTAGTAAACATTATAACTTCAATAAATAAGAAAGTATTAATGAGTTTAGAACTTTAGGCCTTTCAGTTTGAAGAAAATGTCCGCAATCAAGGACATGTGTTTCACATTTTTTTATCAACTCAACAAACTTTTGCCCAGATTTTAATGGAGTCATTTGATCATTTTTAGCCAAAACAGCAAGAGCAGGTATATTAATACTTTTTGCGGCATCTATACCATCCTTATAATTATTACATGCGTTTAAATCACAATTTAAACTCTTTGGCTTATTCATTTTCATTACGTTATTACCTTCACCATAATGAGAATGACCTGGCCAATTATTTATAGACATATCCCCATCTATTCCATGCCCCCATGTAACCATCATATTTGAAGCTTTTTGTTCGTCACTCAAAGATAAATCTAATAAAAATTGATTAACTGGAATTTCATTGGAACCTGCCACAAATATCACCCCATTTAAAAAACTAGGATAAAGTCGGTTTAGCTCCAAAGCTACCAAACATCCCTGAGAATGACCAAGAATAATTATATTATTGACATCTAAAGTTTTTAATAAATCGTAAACCCATTTGGCAATTTCTTTTATCGATTTACATGGTTTTCCCTCGGACAAGCCATGCCCTGGCATATCAGGCACTATAACAGAATAACCTTTGTTAGCAAAAAACCTAGACTGCTGAATAAAGCTTAAATGATTTTGACCTGCTCCATGTATAAAACATATAGTGGTTTTACTATTATCTAAATTTTTGCCTCCAGTACCAATATAAGTCTTAGCACCTTTAAAATTAATTAGCATCTAGCACCTAATTTTTTGACAGCTCTAAAACCTTTTTCAAAATCTTTTTTAATATCATTAATATCCTCGAGACCAACAGAAAGTCTAATCATGTCATCAGTAAGCCCCCCTTCTTTCATTGCCTCAGAACTTAGGTGGGAATGGGTTGTACTTCCAGGGTGAATTAACAGTGTTTTAGCATCACCTACATTTGCAAGATGGGAAGCCAATTGAACTGACTCAATAAATACTTGTCCTGCCTCACGACCACCTTTTATTCCAAAAACAATAATTGACCCAGAGCCTTTAGGTAAGATTCTCTTTGCAATTTTATAATCCGGATGGGTCTCTAAATCGGGGTGCTTTACCCATGCTACTTCTTCATGATTTTGAAGAAAATCAAGCATCTCATGTGTGTTTTCAATATGTTTTTTCATTCTCAATGGCAAAGTTTCTATTCCTTGCATTAAGTAAAAAGCGTTGGTAGGTGATAAAGAAGGACCAAAATTATACATACCTTCTGCTCTTATTTTAGCAATTAAAGCTGAAGGGCCAAACTCTTCCCAAAAACTTATGCCATTAAGTGCAAAATGTGGTCCTGAAATAGTAGGAAATTTTTCTTTATCACCCCAATCAAAGTTCCCACCATTGACTACTGCTCCACCTATAGCAATACCGTGTCCTCCTAACCATTTTGTTAATGAATGGATAACAATATTAGCTCCATATTTAAAAGGTTGCATTAAATATGGTGTATTAAAAGTAGCATCAAGAACTAGAGGTACATTTTTTCTTTTACAAATCTCAGAAATAGCGGGAACATCCATTATATCTAGTCCAGGATTTCCTATCACCTCTCCAAAGACCATCTTTGTATTTGGTCTAATAGCTTTTTCAATTGCATCTGGATCATTAGGGTTTACGAAGTCGGTATTGATTCCAAATCTTGGCATCGTGTGTTGAAGTAAGTTAATATTAGCTCCATACATTTTACTTGAAGCAACAATATGGTCTCCACTGCTACAAATTGTAGAAACCACTAAATGCATTGCAGCCATTCCACTAGAACAAGCAACTGCACTTGCACCTCCTTCTAAGGCAGCCAGCCTTTGTTCTAATGCAGCAACAGTTGGGTTTGAAATCCTTGTATAAAGATGTCCCCCTACTTCCATATTATACAAAGAAGCTGCTTCTTGAGTGTTTTTGAAAACGTATGAAGTCGTTTGATAAATGGGTACAGCTCTAGATCCAGTTTCTTTGTCAGGTATATGACCTGCATGTAAAGAGAGTGTATCAAACTTGTAATTTTCACCCATTAGAATTCCTCTAATAATAGTTTTTAGTAAAGTAATATAACTTTTTTACATACTAAGTAAAAATAAATTAATTACGTTCTCTTAAGTCCTTGCGGATAATTTTTCCTGTTGTGGTCATTGGTAATTCCTCTACAAACTCTATTATACGAGGATATTCGTGATAGGCTAATTTTGACTTCACATCGTTTTGAATTGATTTTTTTAATGTAATATTTTGAGTTAAAATATTTTTTTTATCCTTTGGAATTATAAAAGCTTTAATTATATTTCCTCTAACACTATCTGGTACACCTACAACGGCAACCATTTCAACATTAACATTAGACAAAATACAATCTTCTACCTCACTTGGACCTACTCTATAACCTGAAGTATTTATAATATCATCTTCACGTCCTTTAAAATAAAAATAGCCTTCATCATCTTTAAACGCAAAGTCTCCAGTGAAAAGCCACCCATCAACAACTTTTTTTTGTGTCTCTTTTTCGTTGTCCCAATATCTTAAAAAAGCAACGGGTGTATTATATTTAACTACTATTTCTCCATCTATTCCTGGCTCATTTATAAACTCACCATTTTTACTAATAATCTTTACTTCTTGCCCAGGAACAGGTTTGCCAATAGATCCTTGTTTTCTAGGCATTAAAATTCCACTATTCGAAATAGTTAAATTACATTCAGTCTGACCATAGAATTCATTGATACCAACGCCTATAACACTTTTGCCCCATTCTAGTAAATCTTCACCCAATGATTCTCCACCTGATCCAACAGTTCTTAATTGTAGTTTCTTTTTTGTTTTTGTTGGATTAAATGCCTTCATCATTTTTAATGCCGTAGGCGGTAAGAAAGTATTTCTTATATTCAATCTAGATAATAAGTAAAAGGTAAACTCAGGGTCAAATTTTTGTGATCTATAACTTACGACTGGAATACCAAAATGCCATGAAGGTAACAAAACATCAAATAAACCTCCTATCCAAGCCCAGTCAGCAGGTGTCCAAAAAAGATCTGTAACTGGTTCTAATGAAGATAAGAATTCGTGAGGAAGCTCTACACCAGGTATATGTCCCAGTAATGATTGGTGAGGAAGTAATGCCCCTTTGGGTCCTCCTGTTGTTCCTGAAGTATATATAATTAAAGCAGGGTCATCTGCTTTAGTTTTTTTTGTTAAATAATTATCAGAAGATTTTTCTAACAATTTATTAAAACTAAGAACATTATCTCCATCAGTTTCTTGGTCAATACAAATTATGGATAATAAGTCTGGCAAACTTGAGAAAATTTCTAATATTTTAACTAGACCAATTTTATCACAAATTACTACTGATGCTTTTGAATTTTGTAATCTATAAAATAATGCATCTGTACCGAACAAATTAAAAAGAGGAATTGATATTTTCCCTGACTTAAAGCAAGCCATGTGTGCAATGGCAGTTTCTGGACATTGACCTAAAATTATGCCTACTCTGGCATTGTTAGGGACATTTAATGCATCAAAAGCATTAGCTAGTTTATTAGCAGATCGCTTTAAGTCTAAGAATGACCAATTTTCAGTTGTACCATCACTTAAAAAGTTAATTAGAGCTATTCTATGGCTAAATTCATTTTTATCAATTGTGTCTGCCGCAATATTATAAAATTTTGGTATTTCCCATCTGAAATTTGAATATAGATCGTCATAATTATTAGATCTTAAAAGCATTAATTTTCTTCACCTTTCTATAAAATAATTCTTACCACTTGTTAAAGCCCTGTAAATTAATTAAATTATAAACAAGTTAATTTATAATGAGATAATATTGAATTATATAAACACTATTAAATTAGACGATTGTTTTACAAAGGACAATGATTTAGCACTTATGAATGGTGTTCAAGCATTAGTACGTCTATTAATCGAACAAGCAAAACTTGACAAAGATAATGGTTTAATAACAAAAGGTTATGTTAGCGGTTATCCAGGATCACCACTTGGAACTCTTGACCTAGAACTAGGAAGAGCAAAAAAACATTTAGATAAAAACAATATTGTTTTTCAACCAGCTGTTAATGAAGAACTGGCCGCCACAGCTGCATGGGGAACACAAATGCTTGGTCTATATGATAGACCAGAAATAGATGGTGTCTTTTCAATGTGGTATGGCAAGGGACCTGGCCTTGATCGAGCAATGGATGCTCTAAGACATGCTAACATGGGTGGTGTGGCATTAAAAGGTGGGATGGTTTTAGCTGTTGCTGATGACCCGATAGGGAAAAGTTCTACTTTAGCCTATCAATCTGAGCAGTCTCTTATATCTGCAGGAATTCCTATATTTTATCCTGCAAACGTAAACGAAGTAATACCTATGGGATTACAAGCTTTTGCCTTGTCTCGTCACGCAGGAATATGCGTTGCTTTAAAAATCACAAGTGACACTGCAGATTCTAATGCCGTTGTTGATTTAAGTAGACTAAGACCAATTTTTTCAAATTTGGATGAGCCTACAAATGTTCATGTTAATAGACACGACCCAGCACTGGATAGAGAAGCTGCTCTTATTAAAAGAAGAATTCCTGCTGCCAAAGATTTTATTAAACAAAATAAAATTAACAAAACAATATTTTATCCCAACAAGAAAAAAATTGGAATTATCGCCGTTGGTAAGGCCGTGACAGAGACGATTGATGCACTTGATAAGATAGGTGTTAGCAATCCAGAAAAAGCAGGCATAGGTCTGTTTTCTTGTAAAATTCCTTGGCCAATGATTAATGATGAAATAGAAAATTTTTCAAAGGGATTTGAAGAAATTTTAATTATAGAAGAAAAAGCTTCTATAGTTGAAGAGCAAGTGGCCCATATTCTTTTTAATTCAATATCAAGACCATTATTATCTGGTAAGATGGATGCAACTACAAAATTAGATTTGATCCCCAAAGTATCAGAATTATCGAGTGATATTATATCTGATTGCCTTTTCAAAAAAATTAAAAAAAACAACACAGAAACTGCTCCTGCAAATGTAAAATCAGAATCATTAGGCAACAACCTACCGCCAGTTGCATCTAGAACACCTTGGTATTGTGCAGGATGTCCACATAATTCTGGAACCAAAACGCCTGATGATGAGGTTGTAGGGATAGGTATTGGTTGTCATTCAATTGGATATTTTTTACATCCAGAAAAATTAACTAATTTTAGTCAAATGGGTGGAGAAGGAGGACATTGGATAGGCCGAGCTCCTTTTTCAAACCAAAAGCATACCTTTCAAAATATTGGTGATGGAACCTATGCTCACTCTGGTTCTCTAGCAATCAGAGCGGCAGTGTCTGCTAATGTAAATATTACTTTTAAAATTCTTTACAACGATGCTGTTGCTATGACAGGTGGTCAAAAAGCAGTTGGAGGCGCAGCACCGTGGGATATCTCTAAGCAATTATCCGCAGAAGGTGTTAAGAAAATCTATGTAGTATCAGACGAGCCAGAACAATTTAGAGACACGAGGTTGTTTGCAGATAAAGTTGGTATATTTCATAGAGATGAACTTATTAATATCCAAAAAGAAGTTCGTAATATAACTGGTGTAACCGCAATAATATACGTTCAAACTTGTGCCACCGAACTCAGAAGAAGACGCAAAAGAGGGATAGTTAAAGATAGAGATATAAAAATGTATATCAACCCCGATGTTTGTGAGGGTTGTGGGGACTGTGCTGAGAAATCCAACTGTGTTGCTGTAAAGCCCTTTGATCATTTTGAAGGTGTGAAAAGACAAATTGATCAAAGTGTTTGTAATAAAGACTATTCATGTAAAAAGGGCTTTTGCCCTAGTTTTATAGGCGTGACTTCAAGTAATATCTCCGAACCACCTAAGAAAAAATTTCCTGATCTTCCTGAAAAAATAAATAAATTAGCTCACCCCAAACCAAAGCTTAAGGAAATAAGAAATATTATAATGGCTGGAATTGGAGGAACAGGTATATCAACTGTTGCTGCCATCATAGTTATGGCTGCTAGAATTGATAAATTATTTGCACAATCAATGAATTTTACTGGCTTGGCCCAGAAAAATGGTGCTGTCACTAGCCAAATAAGGATAGGCCACGAAAATTCTCTATATTCCAGGTCAGCCAGACTTCCTAATGAAACGGCTGATTTACTTTTAGGTTGTGATGCAGTAGTTTCAGTTTCACCCTCAATTACAAGAACCCTCAATCCAGATAAAACAATCGCTATTGTTAATGGAAGAGTTGAGCCTGTAGGTGTAGCAGGTGTACATATTGGAACAGTTGTCGACGATAGTTTATTAAAAAAACACCTTGAAAATCATCTGAAAATAGAAAATATACAATTCATAGACATATCAAAATTAGCAGAAAACCTAGTAGGTGATACTGTTTATGCCAATATAATGATGCTAGGAATTGCTGCACAAAAAAATCTTATTCCAATAGATATTACTTCACTCCAAAGGGCAATTGAACTAAATGGCGTGGCAATTGAACAAAATCTTAAGGCATTTAACTGGGGTAGGCTATTATCTGAATATCCAGAAGATGTATTTAATGCTGCCAAAGTTGATAAGAATTCTAATCAAGAAAAAAGTATAGACGACTACATTGATACTTTTTCTAAAATACTTAAAAAATATCAAAACAAACAATATGCAGATTTGTTTCTTTCTAAAATTAATAAAATTAGAAATTTAGAGAAGAAAATGAGCAAATTTGAAAAGAACCTTCCTCTAACTAGAAAAATTGCATTAACTTTGTTTAGAATAATGAGATATAAAGATGAATATGAAGTAGCAAGACTTCATACATCAGGTGATTTTGCTAATAATTTTTTAAATATAAATAAGGAAGCAAAATTAGAATTTTATTTAGCCCCTCCTCTTTTTTCAAAGAAAGATCCTGATACAGGACACTTAAAAAAGGAACGTTTTGGACATTGGGTTTTTAATCTATTTAAGATATTATCTAAATTAAAATTTCTAAGAGGGTCTAAACTTGATATTTTTGGATATACTAATGAAAGAAAAAGAGAACGTCATTTAATTCAGAAAATTATTTATACTATTGATAGTATTTCAGAAATTCTTAATGAAAACAATCATAGTAAAATAATTGAATTTCTTGATATTCCTTTATCAATAAAGGGTTATGGTCACGTTAAAGAAAAAAATATGGATAATGCCGAATTAAAATGGGATCCAGCTTTAGATAAAATTATAAACAATCATAACTTAAAGAAGGTCAGTTAATTAATTTGGTTTTCTCTCTTAGCTTGAATTTTTGAATTTTACCAGTGCTTGTTTTAGGGAGTTCTGTAAAAACAAAGTATCGGGGAACTTTAAAGCCTGCTAGTTTAGACTTGCAGTGATTTTTTAACTCTGTTTCATCAACAGTTGACCCTTTGCTCAGTTCAATAAATGCGCATGGCGTCTCTCCCCACTTTTCGTCATCTTTAGCAACTACTGCAACTGCAACAACGTCAGGGTGTTTATATAAAGCATCCTCAACTTCTATAGAAGAAATATTTTCTCCACCAGAAATTATAATATCCTTAGATCTATCTTTAAGTTGGATGTAGCCGTCTTCGTGCCAAACACCAAGATCACCGGTGTGAAACCATCCTCCTTCAAATGCTTCATCAGTAGCCTTCTTGTTTTTAAAATACCCTTTCATAGTAATGTTTCCTTTTACTAAAACTTCTCCTAGAGTATTTCCATCTTTAGGAACATTTTTATTTGTTTCAGTATCTATTATTTTCATACTTTCCTGAACAGAATATACCACACCTTGCCTTGCTTTTAGCTTGGCCTGTTGCGAAGGCTCTAATTCGCTCCATTCTGGATGCCACGCACATACAACTGCAGGCCCATAAATTTCAGTTAGACCATAAACATGAATGACATCAATTCCGCATGAAGCCATTTTGCTCAACACGGCTTCAGGTGGGGGGGCTCCCGCAGTCATCATTTTAATTCCTGCGTTGAGAGATATATTATTTTGCAACAAATAGTCAGCAATCATTTGCATAACAATTGGTGCACCACATAAATGGGTTATGTTATGCCTTTGGAAGGCCTCAACAATTAATTCACCTGCTGGTTGCCTTAGACACACATGTGTTCCTGCTCTTTCTGTAATTGTCCAAGGGAAACACCAACCATTGCAATGAAACATTGGTAAAGTCCATAAATATTTAGGATGCATAGGTAAATCCCATGTAAGAGTATTTCCTATTGCGTTTAAATAAGCACCTCGATGATGGTAAACTACTCCTTTGGGATTTCCAGTAGTTCCAGATGTATAATTTAAAGCAATAGAATTCCATTCATCAGAAGGTAAAATATGTTCTAATTTTAAATTTAAAAATTTTTGTATTTCTGTTTCATAATCTAAACAATTATGTTTATCTGCAAAATCAGACCTATTATTTCCTGCAATTTTATCTACAAATTCTACCAAAATCGGTGGATTAGGAAAATTTTCAAGCGCTTTTTCAACTATAGAGCTATAGTCGGAGTCATAAATAAATAGTTTTGCTTCTCCGTGTTCAAGAATAAATCTAACCGTACTACTATCTAGCCTTGTATTAATTGCGTTTAAGACTCCTGTAGCTTTTGGAATGCCAAAGTGACATTCCCACATAACAGGAATATTAGGAAGCATAGCAGCTATGGTACTGCCTTGATTAAAATTTTGATTATTAATAAAATTAGCCAAGGCATCACAACGAATAGCTGCCTGTTCATAACTAATCTTATAGTCTTTATATTCTATAGCTATATGGTTTGGAAACGTTTTACTCGTCCTTTCAAGAAATGATAAGGGACTTAAAGCAGCAAAATTAGCTTGATTTTTACTTAAACCATCTTCAGATATAGTCATAGTTGATTTCCTCCTAGTATTATTCATAATAGTTAGGTTAAATTTTATCAACAATGAAAAAAAACTGGAGTTAAAAATGCCTTACATGTCTCCATTACAGGATACAAAATTTGTTTTAGAAAATCTTTTACCTCCTCATAGTGATCTAGATGATTCGACAATAGAAGCAGTTCTCTCTGAAGCTGGAAAATTAGCTGATAATTACTTGGCGCCCTTAAATCATTATGGTGACAAGAATAACCCAGTGCTTAGGCAAGATCATGAAGTACAAACTCCAGACGGTTTTAGTGAGGCTTTTTCAAAAATTGCAGAAGGTGGTTGGATTGGAGTTGCTAGTGAAGAACATTATGAAGGGATGGGGCTTCCAGGAAGAATGAGTGCTGCCATTAATGAATATTGGCATGGGGCCAATATGTCTTTTGCTTTGTGTAGTCTTCTAACCCAAGGATTAATCGATGCCTTTACATTGGTAGGAACAGAGGAAGAAAAAGAAACTTATCTTCCAAAATTTAACTCTGGTGCTTGGACAGGAACTATGAATTTGACAGAGCCTCAATCAGGAACAGATTTAGCTACTATAAAAACAAAGGCAAAATATGACGGTCAAAACTGGAGAATCCAAGGACAAAAAATTTATATTACCTATGGTGAACATGATATGGCTGAAAATATTATTCACCTTGTTCTTGCGCGAACTGAAGGTGCACCTGAGGGAATTAAAGGAATATCAACCTTTATAATTCCTAAATATTTAAAAGATGAAAATGGCAATTATACTATCAGAAATGATCTTAAATGTATCTCTATCGAGCATAAAATGGGGATAAAGGCAAGCCCAACTGCTGTGATGTCATATGGTGAAAATGAGGGGGCTATAGGTTACATGCTAGGAGAAGAAGGAAGAGGCATTGAGTACATGTTTATCATGATGAATAGGGCAAGATTTGATGTTGGTCTTCAAGGAATGGCCATTTCAGAAGCTGCGCGTCAAAAAGCTCTTGAATATGCTAATACTAGAATACAGGGCACGCCTATTAATAGAGATAAAGGTACACCAATAATTGGCCATGGAGATGTTAAAAGGCTCCTTTTATCAATGAGAAGTCTTACTGAAGCAATGCGAGCATTGATATTAGTTTCTTCTGAAATAATGGAGAGAGCTCATTCTGGCAATGAGAACTGCAAAATGAAGGAAGGTTTTTTAATCCCTATTATAAAAGGTTGGTCTACTGAGTTGGCACAAGAAGTAACGAGTAATGGCGTGCAAATTCATGGCGGCATGGGGTTTATAGAAGAAACTGGTGCAGCACAATACATGAGGGACGCAAGAATTCTTCCTATTTATGAAGGGACTAACGCTATTCAAGCAAATGATTTTATGTTTAGGAAGACCGTTAGAGATAATGGAAAAATTGCTCAAGAATTTATTGATGAGATGTATTCCGATTGTAAAGATAATCCTGAAATGAATGATGTTATTAAATTGGCTTCAGAAACTTTAAATTTCATTCTCAAAAATAGAGACGATCAAGAGATGCTCTCATGTGTTAGTTTTGACTACTTAATGGGATTTGGGTATCTAGTTGGTGGTTGGTTGATGAATAGAGCAAAATTAAAAGCTCAGGAAAAATTACTACAAAGTTCTAAGAATGAAGTATTCTTGAAGAGTAAGATTTTGTCTGCAGAATTCTATGATCTACATATACTACCTCGTATACACACTCATTTTAGAATAGTTATAAGAGGTGCAGGAGTAGTTAAACTTTCAAATGATTCTTTTATCTAATCTTTTATCTAATCTTTTTTGTTAACAATCACATGCCCCTAAATTATTTCTATTATTAAAAAAACGCTTAAAAGTTAAAAAAAAATTCAAACATTAACTTTTCTAAAACTTTAAGTTGATTTTAAAATCTATTTGGGTAGCCTATTAATAATGTAGTGGGGGCTACTTATTCATTTTTAAGTTTGATCTCATCATTAATTATTATTGATAACTAATTAGTTTATTAGAACGGGTTCAAATTTGTAGGTTAAAATGTCTAACTATCCAGATACTAAAATTCATAATACTCTTCCAAAAATTTTAAGGCATAGAGCTGAAACTATTCCGGAGACAGTTGCATTGCGAGACAAAGATCTTGGAATATGGAATGAAATAACTTGGAAGCAATATAATGATCAAGTTTCTTACCTAGCACTCAGCCTAGAAAAAAGAGGATTTAAAAGTGGTGATGTAATAGGTCTGATTGGAGATAATAAGCCTTCTTGGTTATTCTTTGAACTTGCAGCACAAGCTATTGGCGGAATGAGCCTTGGTATTTACAGAGACACACTAGACGAAGAGGTTGGGTACCTTATAGATGCTGCAAAAGTTAACTTTGTATATGCAGAGGACCAAGAGCAAGTTGATAAAATTTTGACAATTAAAAGGCCGAAAACAAATAAAATTAATATTTATTATGAAGATAGCCGTGGACTTAAAGAGTTAGAAGATCCAAATATTACTGACATGCTTGATTTGATAAATGAAGGTAAAGACATAGCTACAAAAAATCCAGACAAGTACAATAAAATGATAGACAAAGTATCAGGGGACCAAGAAGCAATCCTGTGTACCACATCGGGAACAACCTCAAACCCTAAATTAGCTATGCTTCCAGGTGGAAAATTTATTGAGCATGTCATTAGATATTTAAAAGTTGATCCTAAAAACATAAATGATGAGTATGTTTCTGTTCTACCTTTCCCTTGGATAATGGAACAAACCTATGGTGTCGGTTTCAACATTGTTGGTGGAATGAAGGTTAACTTTCCCGAAAGACCCGAAACAGCTATGGAAGACATGCGTGAAGTTGGCCCTACTTTCATGCTTGGTGCTCCTCGATTATGGGAACAAATTGCTGCTGATATGAGATCGAGAATATTAGATGCCCCTAAAATAACTCAGTGGCTATTTAATGTAATGGTTGAAAGAGGTCTAAAAGCAGTTGATAAAGGCAAAAGAGATTTTCTTGCTGATAAACTTTTATTCTCCTCATTAAAAGACAGATTAGGTTTTAGCAAAGTTACATCTGCAGCAACCGGTGGTTCTGCAATTGGTCCAGAGACATTTAAATTTTTTCTGGCTATGGGTATTCCGTTAAGGCAACTATATGGTCAAACTGAATTAATGGGAGCTTATACGCTGCAAGAAATTCCTAAAGGAACGATGGATTGCGAAACAGTTGGCATCCCTT